>JGI996J12353_1000042_pt1 | contig 40284 bp, 39 predicted proteins | sample IntmicLarv5ML5BL_FD_12353 | JGI IMG/M metagenome (IMG submission 12353) | reverse complement strand
CTTTTTTTACTGAGAACATCTACACATCAGTGATATTTTTGAAACTAAAGATTGTTTTCCATATTGCAAAAACTAAATTACCCCATAATTAAAGAACTTCTTTCAAAAACGGGGTAATTTCAATGGGAAAACAAGGGGTAACTGACTGATTATCACATAAGTTAGAATTTAGCGAATTTGCCTACAGAGTTGTGGAGAGAGAAGAGAGCGTTCTTTTTCCCCGAGCGACACTCGTACCTCGCTTGCACGGGGTTATTCAGATTGAAGTCCTTCGTACTTTTGTAGACAACACCACATTCTTATAGCTCATGTTAAATTGTTCAATAAATTTAGTCGTTTTCTCGCAATAACATAATCCAAGTAAAACTTAGCTTCTGTCTATTGCTTAACGAAAACGTTCAATAAATTTAGTCGTTTTCTCGCAATAACATAATCCAAGTAAACTTAGCTTCTGTCTATTGCTTAACGAAAACGTTGATTTTTTTCAGTATCAAATAAGTTTCTATTAATTCTCATCTCTTATTTTATTTCCATAAAAAACTCACTCAAACTTATTTCAAAATAATTACAAATGTCTTGCAGAGTCGAAACTGTTATATTTAATTTCCCGGTTTCTATTCGAGCGATATGTATATCTGTTTCTATATAAAACATATCCTGAGAAATGTCTTTTTCTTCTCGTAATTGCTTGATTCTTTTAGCAATTTTAAGCAGCAATTCTCTATTACATCTTTGTTTCTTCATTTACACTTACAAAAATGTCATTTATTGGACGAAATTTCACTGACAAATATGTAAGTGTTTTGAGAATTATCATTACTTTTGCGCCAAAGCAATGACACATTTGTCAGTAATCATATTCTAGATATTTATTAAAAAGATGAATAGTTATATAAAACTAATACGCCCTCATCAATGGACTAAGAACTTTTTGTATTTCTTCCTCTTTCCTTTAGCGGGAAAATGCTCGATTTTGCAAAAGGAGGGAAATTATTTCTGAATTATGAAAAAGATTTGTACTAAACTTAAAAAGGGGTTCGATCCTATTTTTGATATTATTATACCCAAAGGAAAGGATCAAAACATGATGTTTTCTTGCTTTTTCTGTTTTTATGCTATTTTTAGTGTATTAATGTATTTGAAATTTAAAGACAGTTTTCCTTTGCATGGGTTAGGATACGATCCAATATTTAGATTATATAATTTGACAACAATAGATTCTTTTTTTTATCCTGCAGGAGGATTAAGGCACCCTCTATTTATACCACTCCTTTCCCCATTGATAGTTTTAGCCTCTATATTGAAAAAGATATCAGGAGAGCTGGCTCTACAAGTCCCCCTCCTAATGCTATTTTTTAATTTGGTTGCAGCATCCTCTATTCTCACAATATATAAATATTGTACAAAGCTTCTAAGCATATCACAAAAGAGAGCTCTTTTGATTTGTATCCTTTTTGGTTTATTTTCGCATTTTTTATTTCTATCTTTTACACTTGAAACATTTCCATTATCAATGTGGGGATTGTTAATTTTAGTATATATAACCACTAATAACATCCTGTCTGCCCAAAAGATTCCCACTACTACAAATGTAATTTTGTTTTGTTTTATAACCGGAATTACCATTTCAAACGGGTTAAAATGCCTTGTTGCTCAATTATTTCAACTGGGCAGATTCAAAATAAAAATAAAAACTTTTTTAATTTCGGGAACTATATGTTTAGGCTCAATTATACTCTACTCACTGATTAGCTATTGCGCAGCTATGATATTTGCAGGAGGATGGTCATGGGAGCATCTAAAAATAGAACATACCTCGCTGTGGATTTCTTCAGAAATTGCCCCAAATATTTTTCACGATTTGTTTTGTGAACCTCTTTTATTTCACCATAATTATAATGATTTTTGGGTTGATATTATGGAAAAGCCCTTAATTTACAATACTATTTTTCCATTGATTATATGTATTTTATTTTATAGTATCATTATTTTCTCCTTTGCAATCTCCATCCGGGAAAGATCAGTTATTTTTTTAATTTCTTTATTTTTAACAGATATCCTTATTCATATTATTTGTGAATTTGGCATTCGAGAACTTTACATTTATTGTTCCCATTGGTTTTTTATGTTACCGTTATTGATAGGCTGGCTATATAAAAAATTGAAAGCCGAAAAAACAAAAAAAGTCTTAGATATTGTATTGGTTATTTTTTGCATCTCATTTGCAATAAATAATATTCCTCGCTTATTAGATGCACTCTTATTTCAGCAATTTACACTTTTTCAATAAATACTTTATGGAAATTATTATTACCTTTGCTCAAATTACTGACATATTTGTCGATAACCCTATTCTATATATTTATCAAAAAGATGAATAGTTATATAAAACTAATACGTCCTCATCAATGGACTAAAAATTTGTTTGTGTTTCTCCCTCTTTTCTTTAGCGGAAAAATATTCAATTGGCATTTACTTTACCCAACTATTATAGTATTCTTTTCCTTTAGCTTTATTGCGAGTGCAATTTATTGTTTCAATGATATTTGGGATAGTGAATCGGATAAATTACATTCCGAAAAGCGCAACAGACCGATTGCTGCCGGAAAGGTATCAAAAAGAGAAGGTTATTTTGCTATGCTTTTTTGCTTAGTCATCGGCTTTATGCTTTTGGCTGTATTTTCCATTAAACTTTCTGTCTTCATTATTATATTTTCTTATTTTCTCTTAAATATTATATATTGTATAAAATTAAAGCAAATAGCATTAATTGATGTCTTCACAATTTCAACCGGATTTGTTTTAAGAATAGTCGTGGGAGGTCTTGTTATTTCAATATGGCTATCTCAATGGATTGTTATTATGACATTTTTATTAGCCTTATTTTTAGCTTTTGCAAAGAGAAGAGATGATTTTGTGATATTCAATGAAACAGGTATATTGACCCGAAATAATATTCTAAAATATAATTTTGATTTTTTAAATTCTGCTTTAATCATTACTGCAACTGTAACAATCGTTGCATATATTATGTACACATTATCGCCTGAAGTTATAAGTCGCTTCAAAAGCGATTACATATATACAACTTCCTTTTTTGTATTAGCTGGTATATTAAGATATTTGCAACTAACTCTTGTTCATAAAATCAGCGGAAGTCCAACTAAAATTTTATTAAAAGACCCTCTTGTCCAATTATGTATTTTATGTTGGATTGGTCTATTTGCAATTATCATGTATCTCTAAAAATATATAAATGTTACAAGTATCTGCTTTTGATTTTGACGGAACTATAACAACAAAAGATACTTTATGGGAATTTTTGAAATTCTCTCAAAGTAAATGGCGTTTATATTTAGGTCTTTTGACCATAAGTCCCTTTATTTTATTCTATTTTCTCAAAATCATTTCGAATGAAAATGCAAAAGAAAGGTTATTTTCCTTTTTCTTTAAGAATTGGGACTTGAAAGATTTCAATACTGTTTGTGCCCAATTTTCATCTAAAATTGATTCTTTCGTAAAAAAAGAGACTCTAGAAATAATAAAGCAACATCAGAATAACGAACATTCCATCTTTATTATAAGTGCGTCTATTGAAAATTGGATTACACCTTGGGCTGATAAATATGGAATAACTGTTTTGAGTACACAAATTGAAGTCGATTTGGAGCAAAAATTAACAGGAAAATTCAAATCAAAAAACTGTTATGGGCAAGAAAAAGTGAATCGATTGCTTGCAGTTCTTCCGAATAGAAATGAATATTATTTATACGCTTATGGGGATAGCCGGGGCGATAAGGAATTAATTGATTTTGCAAACGAAGGACATTATCTCTGAATTATGAAAAAGATTTGCACAAAACTAAAAAGGGGCTTGAACCGATTTTTGAGGTTATTATACCCAAAGGAAAGGATCAAAAAATGATACTTTTTGGTTTTTTATGTTACCTCTATTGATCGGCTGGCTATATAAAATTTGAAATTAGAAAAAACAAAGAAAGTATTAGATATTATATTAGTTATTTTTTGTGTCTCATTTGCAATAAACAATATTCCTCGCTTATTAGATGCAATATTATTTTAGGAATTAATGCTCTTTCAATAATTATTTTATGGAAACTATTAAAAATAGAATTGAATATATCGATTATATAAAAGGTTTTGCTATTTTATGGATTGTTTGGTATCATACCACTTGTCCTGCATTTGCGAAAAATTACTGGCATGTGCCGCTTTTCTTTTTCGTTTCAGGACTTTTTTTCAAAAAAGAGTCATTTAATTTATTCTTAAAAAAAAGAATTAAAAATATAATCATTCCTTTTTTCTTTTTTTATATAATATCATACTTCTTTCGAATTCTTTTATATTTCTGGGATATGAAAGAGATAAAGACTTTCAATTATTTTTCATTTTTTGATGTTTTTCATTGGGACTGTTGTCGAGTTGATTATTTAAGTGTCAATGTTCCACTTTGGTTTTTTATTTGCTTTTTCATTATCCAATTATTATATTGGCTATTACTGAAAATATCCGACAATAAAATCTTTATTTTCATTACTACTCTCATTTTTTTTATTTGTGGAAAATTTCTTGAATATTATGAAATTGCATTGCCTTTTATGATTCCTCAAGCTTTTTTTAACTGCTTGTATTTTGGTTTTGGTATTGTTTTTGGGAAAAATCTAATCGAATTATTAAAAAAGAAAAAGGAAAGTACTCTAATTTTTCTTTTTTCCATATTCATATTTATTCCTTTAATATTCATACCTTTTTCATTAAAACCTGAAGTTACCAATGCCATCCAATTTTTCCCATTTTTATACATCGTTTTCTTTGTATTTAGGAACGCATACCAATTTCCTCCATTAAAACTATTCCATTTCTATGGAATAAATTCATTAGTCGTTTTAGGAGTTCATGTGCTTGTGCAGACTATTTATAGGCGTATATTGTTTCGTTTCTCACAAGAAGAAACTATTTTATCCGGAATAATTGATACAATATTGACAATTACAACTCTCTATTTTGTGATTCTATTTCTCAACAAGTATTTACCTCAATTGATCGGAAAATCAAAATAACAAATCAATTCTCCATAAATAACTTTTTTAGAATAAAAACAAATCCTAACTTTGCTTTTGCTAAAAATCACTTTATGATAAATTTGAAAAAGGATTCTATTATCTATGTTCTATGTCCCGGCAATTGTATTTCCGGAGGACCGGAGGCGATGCACCAGTTAAGATATTATCTTGAAAAATGTGGTCTGAATGCATATCTTGTTTATTATTACGAATACAATACACATCCTCGATTTCAATGTTATAATCCCAAAGTTCTTTCATTAGAAGAAATAAAGGATGAGAAAAATAATGTGATAATTGTCTCTGAAAACAGCACGAAGCTTTTAAAAAATTATCATCATGCAACAAAATGTATTTGGTGGTTATCGTTGGTGTTTCACGATGGAGAAAATGCAATTTCTACTACATTTTCTCAAAAAACTGTTAAATTCATCAAAGAAATCATACCCTTTTCACTTTATAAAAGTCTAAAAAACAATTATTTGAAAAGAAAAAACAGAGAACTTCCTTATTGGATTGGTGCAAATGACGTAAACTTGACTGCTTCCAAGTTCGCATATAATTATGTGAATAATAAATACAAAAACGTTAAAATGTTTGTTGAGCCAATCAGTATGGATTTTCTAATAAACACAAATCCAAACTTAACAACGGAAGAGCGATGTGATATTATTCCTTACAATCCGTCTAAACCGTCAGAAATAATGACGAAGTTATTGAAAAGAGATGATTTGAAATTTGTTCCTATCCAAAATATGATACCTTCTGAAATTATTGATTTGCTTCGAAAAAGTAAATTATATATTGACTTCGGCTTTTTCGGAGGACCGGAAAGAATCCCCAAGGAAGCGGTGCATAATGGTACTTTATTATTGGTCGGTAAAAGAAACGCGGCGGAAAATGATTTTGATGTGGCAATTCCCAATGAATTCAAAATAAAAGATTATAATAATGAAGAGTTTGTTGTACGAAAAATTAAATATATGTTAGCTAATTACGATAAGCTGATTCCTCAATTTGAACCCTTTAGAAAGAAGATTTTAGCTTTGGAGGAAAATTTTATATCTTCTATTAAAGAGACTTTTGTTATTGAAGATTAAATGGGGATATTCAGTGAAAAGGAACGAAGTGGAGTTTTGCTTAGAGTCGATTGTTTCCGTTAGGAAACAAAATTACCCTAAATTACTGTCTTTTCCAGAAGATTTTGCCATTTCTGTTTGATTGCATTTACAGTATAATGCTCTTTCATTTTAAGATAGGCTTGTTTTCCGAATGATAAACATCTTTGAGGATTATTCCACAATTCTACAATTTTTTCTTGTAACTCCGCTACATTACCTGGAGAAAAAAGCAATCCGGTTTCATAATAATCTATAATTTCCAGGAAGCCGCCATGAGCCGGACCAATTGTTGGCTTTCCATACATAGACGCATCCAAAACGGTCATTGGAAATCCTTCGTACCAGCGACTGGCAATTACCAAGAAACGCGCATTTTCGTAAAAATCGGCTAATTCAGTTCCTGAAAGATGACCTACAAATCTGCAATTGGACGGTAAATTTTGCATTAAATTATCCTCCGGTCGATTTGTTCCGGCAAATAAATATTCTATTTCAGGAGTCTTTTGTGCAACTTCGAGAATCATATCAATTCCCTTTTCTTTACTCATTCGTCCGGAAATTGCAACGTAATTTCCGATTTTAAATTCCGGCTGACTTTCTTTATCCACAAAATTTGGAATGACACACATTTTTTCTTTCGGATAGCCTGATTCTATTAATTTTTTTCCTTGAAATTTAGTAATACAAGCATAAATGTCTACATGATTCAAATAGGCTTTCGTTCTGCGAGCATACCAATTTCGTCCGGCATAACCAATGCTTTTTATCAATGAATGTTCGCAATTATATTTTACACAATTCCAATCATTGCCTTTTATGCATAATTCGCAAGGTTGAGTATTCCGCACAAATAAGCCGGTCGGACACATCAGGCGATAGTTGTGAATGGTCATAATAATTGGAACTGACGCTTTTTTAATCGGTTTCAGAATTGCAGGAGAAATATAAGGATAAAGATTGTGGATAACAACTACATCCGGACGGTTATTTTTCATAATCCGCTTAATATCTTTTACGGATGAAAACGAATAAAATCCTTGTAATAAACCTTTTATATTGCCAATAAGTGTTCCGCGTTTATTTTCTGTTGTTTTGCGATAAACAGAAACTTCGTGATTCAAGTCTTCAAAAAGGGCTATTTGTCTATCAACAACAGCTTCTTCGCCGGAATATACGCCGTAATTGTTATGTATAAGAAGTATTTTCATCTGCAATTTTTCAGCCTTTAAAATAAGACAATATAGATGTCTTTTTACTTTTATTTTCTATCTTTTTTACTATGTAAACTTGAACATAAGTAATCATAATTGCCAGCAGATAAACAATCAAAAATTGCAAATACCAGATTTCCACATTTAGAAATGTTGTTATCTGTATCAAAGGAATATGATATAAATATATCCAAATAGTGTTGCTGCCAACAAATATTATTTGCTTTCTAGAAAAAAATATTTTAGCTCTTTCGGGCAATAGATATTTAATATAATATAGCAAAACAGACATAAAAATGCCATATATAATATAATAGGAACTGGGAGGATATTTATAATTTTGAAATGGAATTATTGTTGTATAATCAAATTTCCAATAAAAATAAACGATAGAAAACACAAATAAAGCAATTGAAAATAACATTATTTTTTTCATGTCGGAATAAAGCATATTCCTTAATCGTAATCCGCAGATGAAAAAAAATGAATAACCAATCGCATAATAGACAAAATCTCTTACAAACATAAAGTTCATCCCTATGTTATTTTTCACCAACAAGTTCTGTGCTAAAACACTAAAAATCAAAATAATAAAAAATACTTTTGTCGACTTTATACTTGCATTTACAAAAATAAGGAATGGTGTCAATATTGCAATCATCAAAAACACTCTAATAATCCAAACGTAACCGATTCCATCCATTAGAAGGTAACTTCCTAAAATATGTTTGAACATTATTCCAAAATCGACATTGAAAAACCGAAGGGTTCCGACTAAAATAAAATAAGCTGTAAGGAAAAGATAAACAGGAATTAATAAACGTTTAATGCGTTGTATTAAAAATTCTTTTTTATTATCAATCGTTTTATTGGCATAAGACAAGCCCGAAATAAATAGCATAAGAGGAACATCAAAGCACCTCAATTGCAATATAAAATCGGGTGGAGAAACATGGGCTAAAATGATTAAAGATATCCCTAAAAAACGCAAAAAATCTATATAAGTATCTCTTTTTAATGTTTTTCTCATTTTTCTATTTTTTATTATTCATTGGAAACAAAAATATAAACAATTCAGACCGGAAATATTTTCGCCGGAATTCCTACTGCTGCATGATTATCCGGAACATCTTTGATTACAACTGCATTAGCTCCTATAACTACATTATTTCCAATTTTTATATCTCCTAAAACTTTACATCCGGCTCCAAACTCAACATTATTTCCAATCACTGGAACATCATGGTCGCCCGTGCGATTCCCAATTGTAACTCCATGTCTCAAGGTGCAATTTTCACCCATTTGAGTTTCAGGATTCAAGACAATGCATCCAAAATGATATATGCGTAATCCTTTTCCAATCTGACATCCTCTCGGAATCGTGATTCCTGTTATCAGACATAAAAAAGAATAAATTGGCAAATGAAAGAGAGTAAAAAAGATTCTCAATGGTGTAAATTTTATTCTCCGAATGGCAGAACCTATTCGAAAAAACAGCAAAACAGGAAAAGAGGGTTCATACCATTCAAATTTCCCATTTGCATTTTTATAACGCTTATAATCGGCTTTAATTGTTGAAAACATGCGACTTAAATTTTATTTCAAGATAAAATTAGTAATTATTCGGGTTATAATCTTAAACTTTCTCAAAAATCTTCTATTGATTGTCTTGTTGATAAATACATTTTCGGGAAAACGAAAAACGGTTTTATCGGAAGATGCAAAATCAATTCGGTCTAACGCTTTCATTCTCTTTGTATTGGAGCCGCGCACATTAAACCCTTTATTGTCCACTTTCGATTGAGTTGGCCAAACAGTAAAGGTATTTGTTTTATACTGATGATAGCAAAAACGCACCGCCCACGAATTAATTTTACCTTTTTTGTAGGCTGCTAACATACGAGGTAAATCTTCTCCTCCTTTCATTAGCTTTAAGTTTTCCCGCCAATTATTCTTAAAAGAATCATAATCTTTCAGTTCCCAATCAATACTCTCCCAGCGGTCTAACCAAATAGCCCAGCCGTGCGAACACATTCTTCGGGTGAAATAAACATCATATAGATAGTTTTGAGGAATATTAATGTGATAAGTGCAACCGCTGATTGAAGCGATTTGTTTGTCTTTTTCGTAAAAATCCAAAGATTGATTCATATAGGACAAAAAATTAGGAGAAGTCACTAAATCATCTTCTAAAACAATTGCTTTTTTATGCTTTAGCAAAACTGAACTAACTCCGTCTATAATTGAGGGTGCTAAACCTTTATTTTTTTCTTGTTCTATAATTGAAACCGATTTAAAACCGTCAACGGAATGAATAATGGAACGAACGTCTTTTACATTTTCTTGTTGAGAAGGTTCTTTTGCAGCATCAGAAAAAATATACAAATCTGTTTCTTCAGCCAATAAATTCACTTGAAGGGTATCTAATGTTTTTTTTGTTTCTTCAGGACGATTATAAACAAAAAGAATAACTGGTGCCAAATTACACATAAAACTACTGTTAATTAAGAATTAAAAAGTAAGAAGTAAGAATTATCATTAAAAAAACAAAAGAACATCATTTTACAATTAACATAACACTACTTATCAAATTTTAATATTTTTCGCTGAACTGCTGCCGGAGCGAATACTAGCAATAAATATATATACATTTTTACATTAAAAGGATTGTAATAAAGAGCTTTTTGAATTTCAACGAATGCTTTTGCTCGTTTATTCAAACGGATATAAATAGAAGCTCTCATTTTATGCCAAAGAGCAATATATTTTTTCAATCCGTTAGACGGAAATTCTTTATATAATTCTTTCAAATTATTACCTACAAAATCAATCTCTGCCGGCACTCTTCTCGGTTGTGAAGCTGAAAAATGGGTATCTTCCAATACAAAAGTAGCTAATGACTGCTTATTATACGCGATTCTATAGCGAACTGCTAATCTCGCCCATGTCAATAAATCTTCTCCTGAAACAATCCCCTGCGGAAAGTTGCCGATAGACAATAAGGCTTTTTTTTCAACAATAACAGCAGAAGTCCAAATTGGGGGATGCGAACAAGAAGCAACATCAAAATAGTTAGATAAAATACCTTCTTCTTCTCCAAAAGGCATTTTATTCAATATAAGAGGAAGTAAATTTTCCCCTTTCCTAAAATTATAAGCGCAAGCAAAAACTTGACATTCCGGATAGTTCTTTATTAATTTTACTTGTGTCTCCAAATATGCAGGATTCCATTCATCGTCAGCATCTAAAAAGGCAACGTAATCAAAGCGAGCTTCTTCAATTCCGCAATTTCGAGCAACAGAAACGCCTTGATTTTCTTGATTTATCAATCGGATTCGATTGTCATTTATCTGTTTCACAACATCAACACCGTTATCTGTGCTGCCGTCATTAACGATAACAATTTCAAAATCCTGAAATGTTTGATTAAAAACAGAATTTAGAGTATTTCCAATCTGTTTTTCTTTATTATATAAAGGAATAACAACACTAATCATACGTTAATCCTTGATTTCAAACCAATTAAAACACCATACAAAGCAAATGGGTAACCCAAAGTCATCAGCGAATAGTTAACCACATTATCGGTATAGGAAGCAACTCCAATACAAATAATTGCCGGTCCTGTAATCATTGCTAAAAACCGAATCACAAAAGGGTTTTGATTGTTCCAAGCTAATATTACACAATGAATAAATATAAATAGAAAAATTAATAAATATAAAATCAATCCTATTAATCCGGCATCGCATAACAATTGAACATAATCGTTATGAACTACAGTCAATGGAGCAAATGGGTGGTTTAATGAATAAAATCGTTCCTGAAGAACTCCCAAGCCGGAGCCTGTCGCTTCCTTTCCTTTATAATAATTACCTAAACTCCATTCCCACATAGCAAATCGTCCACTGGAATCGATATCATCAGTAGTAAGAGATTCTCTATTTTCGATAATTTCTTGAGTGCTTAAGTTTTTCTTAAACATTTTGTCCCTAAAATCAGGAATATATAATATCGCTCCAACTAAAATAGCCAAACCAATACCAACATAAGGAAGAGATTTTATTTTGTAACGAATAATTGAATATAAAATAATTGACAAAGATGCAACCAATATACCCGTACGATTAGTCATTATAATACTTGCAACAACAAAGAGCAATACATAAAACAAATACTTTCTCTTATGGAACATCGAGTAGTAGGATAAAGCGATGCATATAGGTAGCGGAAAAAAATCTAAAATTGCAGGCCACCAAAAGTAAATATGTCCAGTAAATGATCCAATAAACGGAATATATGGAAAAACAAGGAAACCGAGAAGACCAATAATCCCTACATAAAAAACAGTTTTAACAGCTTTAAATGCAAATAATGGAGTGGTAGATAACTTTGTCGCCAAAATAAAACAAATAAAAGGATACAAATATTTCAAAAACACACGGAATCCAAAATCTTTGACCGGAGAATACAAAACAGCCACAAATAGCCAAGTAATAAAAAGGATATAGATAAAAGATACTCCATTAAAGACAGGTCTTTCTTTGTTCACAAAAATGGCAATCAAACAGACTATAATATTGAATAGCATTCGATTGGCCATCAAAAAAGTTAAGGAAAAAATATTGGTTAATAACAAAAATAAAAAGAATTGTTGAACTCCTGTTACCGGAAAGTTGCGATTTTCCTGCAATGGATTTTTCACAAAGACAACAGGTGTAAATATATATTTTAAAGCATATATATATATCAACATGAATAAAATATAATTAATAATCGTGTACATTAAATGTCTTTTTTATTATTTAAATAGGATTCCCATTTTTGCATTACCGAAGGTAACGCAAATCTTTTCGCATTTTCTTTTGCCTGAATTCCCATATTTTTTCTTAACTCTATATTATTTATTAGAAGTTCTATCTTCGCTGCAAGCTCTTCAATGTTTTTGATTTCGACTAAAAAACCATCATTTCTGTCGCTTATAATTTCAGAAGGACCACAATCGCAATCAAATGCAATACAAGGCACTCCACAAATCATGGCTTCTGTTAAAACCAAACCAAATCCGTCATATAGCGACGGTAATACAAAAAGAGAGCTATCCAACATAAGAGCCTCAACATTTTGTTCCGGCTCTTTTAAGTAAATATTTTCCTGCAAAGATAGTTTATTTATTTCTTTTTGCAGCAACTCCTTATCGTGTCCGTCTCCATATATATTAATTTTCCATTCCGGATATTTTTCTTTTATTAAACCGAAAGCACGAATCAGGTATTGAAAGCCTTTAGGGTAAACCAAGCGTCCCATAGAAATGATTCGCTTATTATCCAAAGATGCGCTTTCTTCTGTTGTAAAGGATAATGGATTCGGAATGACTTTAAATTTGTCTCCGCCGCCCCACAATTCTTTATCTTTTTGTGTTAAAACGACAATATCATCGTAGTTTTTCGCAATATTCTCTTCTCTTTTTTGCAAAAATAATAACCAATATTTTCGAATAAATTTATATTTGTCATTTATCAGAGATTCTCCCAAATGCTTCAAATAATTTTTTGTAAAATGAAATTCCAATATTTTCCGACTGCCATCTTTTATTTTGTATAAAAAAGTTGCATCCGGTCCGAATGTACTTATGGTAACATCCGGTTTTATCTTTATCAATAATTGCTCCACTTTTTTAAAATAGAGCTTATCTTCTTTCGTTTGAAATAAGTAATGCCAAGGTTTCTTTGGCGGAAAGTCAATGTCTAAAAAATGGAATTTTATCCTGTCCGAGAAACAGTAGAATAAAGACAACGGTTTTTTTCGCCCTACAATAATGTGAACTTCATATCTTAATTCGTCAGCAAAGTAATTCGCTTTTGAAGATAAAACACGCTCAACTCCACCGGAATTGCCTAAATGTCCAATACTATAAACTATTTTCATATATTTTCGCTGTTTCTATGGCGCATTTTTTCCATGTGTAATGAGCTATTTGCTCTAATCCTTTTTTTATTAATGTTTCCCGGTCTTGAGAATTATTTTCAAAAGAAATTAAGGCATCCGAAATGGATTGATTATCAAGCGGATTAATATAAATAGCGGCATCTCCTCCAACTTCGGGCAAAGAAGTATTATCAGAACAAATAACAGGTGTTCCACAAGCCATTGATTCTAAAATCGGCAATCCAAATCCTTCATACAAAGAAGGAAAAACAGTAGCAGTTGCTCCTGCATAAAGTTTCCGCAATTCTGCATCTGACACTTTTTCGACAAAATGAATCCGATGATTCAAACCGCTATCCGAAACTTTTTGTCTAATTTCGGCAGGAGCATCCCAAACTAAGATTAAATCATTTATTGGGTTTGTTTTTGCTAATTCGATATAAACATCTATTAATTTCGGGGTATTTTTACGCTCCATATTGCACGAAACGGAAAAGAAATAAGGCGTTTTTACCTCTTCTTTACTTGGATAAAATAAATCCGTTCTTATTCCCCACGGAATGACATGAATCTTATCCGGGGAAACATCCATTGTTTCAACTATATCGCGTTTTGAATTTTCGGAACAAGTGATAACCGTTTTAACTTCTCGAATAAAAGGGGGAATAATTTCTTTCATTTGTTTATGACTAAATCGTTCCTCTTGAATCTTCATAAACAAAGCATCATGTAAAGTAACAATGGTCTTTTCGGGAAAATAAACCGGAGCAAAATTATTCGGAATATGAAATAAATCATATCCGGTTAACATTTCTCTTACCGGAAATATTCCTAATATTTTATTATAATTCTCTCTATGTGGCAAATATAAATGTTTGTTTTGAAAGGATAAATTCAAATTTCTCCCTCCTATTCCTTTCATGTTTTGAGAATACAAAAGAATTTCAAAAGGCAAATCATCTTTAATCTCTGAAAAAGCATTTACCAATTCCAAAGTCGTACGTCCAATACCTGAAAGATATCCTCGTACAAATAATGGGACAATTGAATTAATATCTATTAGTACTTTTTTCTTTTTCATCATTATTTATTTTCTTATCCAACATTCAAAATTATCAAAATCGGAAAATCCTATTCTTTCTCTAATCAAATCTTATATAAAGATCTTTTCTTCAATTTTAATGCGGGTTTTTCCACCAATTTCCAGGAAAAATATCCGAATAAAAAGCAAACTACTATAAGAGGAATTGCGCACCAATAACTATTCCAACTCAATTCATTAAAAGAATTAATTATCAAGAAATGATAAATATATACCCCATAAGAAATATCTGTTTTACCTATTAATTTATTCGCAAAATTCGGTTTTGTATAAGCACAGCTAAATATGGATAATACTAATAGACCGTGACCAAGCAATTCTATTATATTAGGATGATAAGCTCCTGGATGATATCCAAAATTATACAAAATAATGCAATAGAATATATATATCCCTATGAATAATATACACTTATTGGCTAAAAAAGGTATGATTTTATCTTTATGTAAATATACTACGATTCCAAAGCAAAAATAAAAGAAATAAGCAAAAAATTGCATAAAAGGAACAATAAAAATACGGAAATACCCATTATTAGAAAGAGATTCTAAAAATGAATGAGTGGCAGCAGTTGTGTTTTCTAAATAAGAAAGAATACCTAGACTTATAATAATTAATGTTTTATATCTTAGAGAACACCTTTTTAATAATCTATATACTAAAGGAATGCTAATATAAAATAATATTTCTACACTAATTGTCCAAAGAGCCAGATTGGGAATCCCAAAGCCACCAAAGCCAGGCACTACAGAGGGCGTAAATTGCTGAAAAAATGTAAGTTGTGCAAAAATCCAAAGGAAAAAACTAAAATTGAATAATTCAAAAAAAGCTAATCGGCCAAAAGAAAGAAGTAGAATTATAGTAAAAATAAAAGAGCATAACAAACCCGGATAAATTCTTAGGAATCGATTTCTTGCATAATTTAGAATATTTGTATTATTATCATAAGACCAATAAATCAAAAATCCACTTATCACAAAGAAAATAGGAACTCCATTAAACATATAAGTGTGTTCAAATTTGTCTGGAACACCAAACAAAAATTGCAAATGACCTACAACCACTTGAATCGCAGCAAATAATCGAATTAGATTAAGATTATTTACTTTATAATTAAACGAATCTGCCTGAAGTCTATCTGTCATAAAATATTCTCCCACAAATCAACGACTTTTTCAACAGAATATTTCTGAATATCTTCTTTTGCATTCTCTGACAAAGTTTGCAATAATTCTTCATTATCCATCAATTCACAAAGTTTGCGTTCGTATTCTTTCATGTCAAAAGGCTGAACCAAAATTCCGTCCTTGCCATTTTCTATAATATCTGAAAATGCGCCGGAACTGTTAAATGCAATCGGAACTGAACCGCATTGCATTGCTTCGGTTAAAACCATCCCCCAACCTTCATAATTGGATGTCATACAAAAAATACGGGATTGCAAATAGTAATCTTTAGGATTCTGAAATCCTTCGAAAAAAACGCGCTCGGCTTTGGAGGCTCGCAATTTTAGAGCTTTTACATAACCCTCTTCGCCTTCGCCTAGTATTCGCAAATTCCAATCCGGATATTGCTTATGTATTGCATTCCAAATATCGATGAGCCGGTCTACTCTTTTATTTCCGACTAACAAACCAACCGACAACAATTCTTTTTTCTTTTCTATTCCCAATAAATCAAGATTTTCTTCGAAAAATGAATTTGGATTCGGAATGGAAATAAACTTTTTTTCATATCCGCTATAAATTCCGCTTAATTCATTAAAATAATTGCTCGATAGCATACAGACTAAATCCGTTTGCGGTAGTAATTTCTTAAAATGATTTATTCTGTTTTTCTTAAATTGATATTTGATTTTTGGATAAAGTAATATTCTCGCTATTCTCTTGAATTTTTCTATTAGTGTTCTATTTTTTAGAGGAAAAATTTCACTCCACAAATGGTTATAAGCAACTAATGGCGGTTGATGCAAAACAGAAATGACTTTTACTTGATTATTTCCTTTGTCTAAATACAATTCCGAATCGCTAAAATTCCCCGATTGATTAATTACAACATCAATCGCATTTTCTTTCAAGAAACGATGATAAAATGAAATATTTTCTTTCGACATCAACTCTTTTGACGGGAAATATTCTAATGGAGCAGGATAATTATATTCGTGTTTAATGGTAATCGCTGAGTCATAAATAAGATAAAATACATTATATCCTCTTTTTTGCAATTCCAATGTTAACAAATGAGTTACACGTCCAATGCCTCCTCTTTCCGGATGAAAAGGTGTTATATATGTAAAAAGGATGTTTTTTCCCATTCTTCAAAAATGTTTAAAAACCTGTTCAATTACCTTATCCATGTCATAATATTTGTATTCAGCCAATCGACCGCCAAATAATATGTTGGTTTCTTTTTCCGCTAATTCTCTATATTTTTCGTATAACTGCGAATTTTTTTCGTCATTAACCGGATAAAATGGCTCCATTCCGGCTTGCCATTCAACAGAATATTCTTTTGAAACGACTGTTTTCGGTTGAGTTCCAAATTCAAAATGCTTGTGTTCAATTATTCGTGTATAAGGAATTTTAGAGTCAGTATAATTGATTACTGCATTTCCTTGATAGTTTTCGCAATCCAAAACTTCTGTTTCAAAGTGAACGGTACGATATTCTAATTTACCATATTGATAATCAAAGTATTCATCAATTTTTCCCGTGAAAACAATTTTATCGGCTATGTTTTTCCAAGATTCTTTATCTTCGAAAAAATCCACATCGCATTTCGTTTCTATTCCTTCCAATAATCCGTGAATCAACTGATTATAACCTCCTATCGGTATTCCTTGATAGCGGTCGTTGAAATAATTATTATCAAAAGTAAATCGAACGGGCAAACGTTTGATTATAAAAGAAGGCAAATCAACACATTTTCTGCCCCATTGTTTTTCGGTATAACCCTTGATTAATTTTTCGTAAATGTCTTTTCCGACCAATGATATTGCTTGTTCTTCTAAATTTGAAGGTTGCTTTATTCCGGATTCAATGCGTTGTTGTTCTATTTTCTTTTTTGCTTCTTCCGGCGTTACTACGCCCCAAAGAGCATAGAAGGTATTCATGTTGAACGGAAGATTATATAATTTTCCTTGATAATTAGCAACGGGCGAATTGATGTAATTATTGAAATCGCAAATGGAAGTAACAAAATCCCAGACTTTTTTATTGGATGTGTGAAAAATATGAGCGCCATATTTGTGAACGTTGATATCCTCTATTTTTTCACAATAAATATTTCCACCTAAATAAGGACGTTTGTCAATAACCAAGCATTTTTTCCCTTGTTGTTTCGCTAAATAAGCAAAGGCAGAGCCATAGAGCCCCGACCCAACGATTAAATAATCGTAGTTTTTCATCATTAATTTGCTAATTTGAGTACATTTAATCCGCTAATTCTCCAAATCCAAATATAGGGAATGAACCGCTTCCATTTCACGTTATTTGCACTTTTGTATAATTTGTTAGAAGTTTTTTGCAAAAACTGGTCCAATTGACAAGCTTCTTGCTGACGAAAATCATTCTTTTCGCCAAATCGAGGCGATAATAATAGTTCATAAGCGAATCGAACAACATTCGCGTTATCTTTGAAATAGGTAATTCGCATTTCGTCTGTCATTTCGTGCTCGTGTTCGGCATAAAAAGAAACTAATTTTTTACACATATTAATGTAATCAATCAAATGTTTTTTGTATCCGGTCAAGCTCACGCTTTGTCCTTCTCTGCCTAAAAAATATTGATACAAATTAATTCGCGAAAAATAAATTGTTTTGACATACACCAATGGAATTAAATTGTACTCAATATCGGTATAATATCTATCTGAAATAATTATCGGGTTGTTTTGCAACAATGTTGTCCGAAAAGTAATTGCCTGCATTGGCAAATGCTTCTTGTAATTTTGCGATTTTAGGTAATCCTTAAAATCAGTTATTTTTCCACAGATATTTTCGGGATACGAATCATCTTCTTTTTCCTTTTCGCTATCTTCAAAAACGCGAGTGAAAGAAGTGGCAACCAAATCGGCATCCAGATTTTTCAATAACAAAATGAATTTTTCCAATTCTTTTGTATCATACCAATCATCGGAATCTAATATTTTAAAATATTTACCTTTTGCTTCTGCAATGCCCCGATTAATTGCAGTTCCCCAACCGCCATTGGGTTTATCAATGACTTTTACGCTGTTCGGAAACTGTTTTTCGTAATTCAATGCTATTTCAAGAGAATTATCTTTTGAACCGTCATTGATTACTAAAATTTCTAAGTCATCAATCAACGAATGATTTACAACGGAATCAAGACAGCGATTCAAGTATTGCTTCATATTGTAGACAGCAACAACGATAGTTAGTGTTTTATTTGCCATTTATGAGACTTTTATATGTTAATACTATCTCTTTCACATGATTTTCTATTGAGATTACATTTTCAGATGAAATTTTTGACATTTTGTCAATTTCCTCAGAATTATCAATCATCCTTTGCATTGCGTTTTTTAATTCTTCTACATTATTAGGCTGTATTAGCAAACCATTTTCGCCATCTTTTACTTGCATTTCTGCTCCGCCACAGCGAGTTGCGACAATCGGTTTATTTTGAGATAATGCTTCACTTATTGTCAATCCGAATACTTCCAAATAAATTGCGGAATGAATCATCACATCGAAATCACTTATCAAAGGTAATATTTTTTCAGGTTCTATTTTACCGTGAAAAATTATATTTGAGTGATTTTGATAAGGCTCAATCATTTTTTGCACTTTTTTGGAAGAATTATAACCTATGATATGTAATTCGCACTTTGTTTTATCCAAATCGGCAAAGGCTTTGAGCAAAATGTGAGTGCCTTTTTCGTAACTAACACTAATGTGAAAAAATTTCACTTTTTCGCTCTTTTCTTTTAGGGAAGATTCATTCTTCGAAAAAGGTATTCCATGTGGAATCACTTTCATTTTTTCTTTCGACATTCCATTCAGTTGCATTTTTTCTTTGATTGCTTCGGAAGGAGCAATTAATAAATCTGCATTTTGAATAATTTCGTTCCAGTCTCTTTTTTTGTTTTCTATTTTGATTGACGAAATACCCAAAGGGGTAACAAAATAGATATGAGGGTATTTTGTTATAAATTGACCAAATCGGAGCCTTTGTTTTAATGGTATTCTCTTGATAAAAGGATAAAAAAAGTTTCCAGTTCGAACTTGTCGCAAAACGCAGGGCAAACAATCTTTGTCGTTTACTTTTGTACAGCAAATTTCATCTTTATGATTCAACAGTGTTCCGCCCGGACATAAAATTCCGCCATGATGAGCCGTAATTACATTCGGAATATTTAGTTCTTTTGCAATACCGGAGAATAAGGCTTTGTGTGCATGAATATGCATAATATCCGGTTTCGTTTCTTCTATCAACTGAATTATCAATTCTTTATCTATTTGATAGATTTCATAAATCGGAATTCCTCGATATTGTTTTTTTTCAAATTTCAGATGAGAAGATTTATTTACAAAAGAAATAACTGCAACATCTAATTGTTGCACAATCATTTCATCCAGAAGATTTCGGACGTAAATTTGTCCGCCTCCTCCAGACGAAAAAAAATCTCCATTTGCAATTTGAAGTATTTTTATCATTTTCCGGTAAACTTTCTCGCTATTGTTTCAAGCCATTTATGAATATGCAACAAATCCATGTCTTTCATAAAGTTATAAAACTTCCCTCGTGTTTCTCGGTACCATGCCCATGAACCATAACATCTATGCCATGCGTGCTGTCTAAAGGTTTCGAACGGATAAATGGTCATATTATCTTGCAATTTTTGCAATTTATCTTCTCTTTCGTATCCGAATGGAAGCAAAAATTGAACAATGACTTGAGGCATTATTGTATGGTCTAAGGAACCGTCAGGCAAGATGAAATTTTTATGTTGATAATATTCCATACATTTGCGAACATATTCATTTCCCTTTTCTGCACCCATAATGGCAGCTTCAATTGTAAAAGATCCGATTTCTTTATCTGTGCTTTCTGTTCCGGAGAAAAAAGAATTATCCAAAAAATCATCAAAGCGTTTATATACTACAACATCCGAATCTAGGTAGATTCCGCCTTCCGTGTATAAAGCGTAAAGGCGTACATAATCAGCAGCAAATGCCCATTTCTTTTTTTCTATGGCTTGCTTGACGAAAGGAACTGAATCGAAATCAAAACTATTGGCATCCCAACATTTTATTTCGTAATCCGGCATTACGCGTTTCCAACTTTTAATGCAGTTTTTGATAAATCGAGGCTTTTTATCGCCACTAAACCAACAATAGTGAATAACTTTAGGTATCATAGTTTTATAGTATTACTTGAAATATGTTTATGCTTTATTTTTTATGGCTCTGTATTTAAAAATCAAGGGTCTATATATCTTATCTCGAATGATATAATACCATTCTTTGGGGTCGGTAATTAACATTAAACAATATATTAATGACGCTTTTAATGATTCGCCATTCAGTTTAGCCAATTCCCTATTACTCCACAATTTGTCATGCCAATAAAGGATGTATTTTCCGCTTTTTTTATGCTCCGGAACTACAACTTGGTTTACATACATAACGTGAGATTTATGAAATGCTTTAGAGCGTTGAATGCTTCCGGTATGAACTCTATAGTTAATGACTAATTCGTTGACACAATCGAATCGATAGCTATTTTCTAATGCCTTTTTGAAAAATGGGAAATCCTCTAACATTGGAAATCTTTCGTCAAAACCGTTCAAGGCGAGAAAGGTTTTCTTTTTTAATAGAAGAGCAGGCAAAGTGATTCGACATTTCGTTGCTTGTAATTTTTCTTGTATTTCTACTGAAGAATTAAAGAAATCGAGATCAACTAACATCATTTGTGTTTCTCCTTTTTCATTAAATGAGCAGTAGTTGCCTACAATAAAATGAGTTTCTTCTGTTATCGTGTTTACATACGATTGGATAGAGTTAGGAGATAATATATCATCGCTATCTAAGAATTTTATCCATTCTCCATTAGATTGTTGTACAATATAATTTCGAGTTGGTGCAATTCCTTTATTTTTTTCATTTACAAATATTGCGGTACGAACAAATCGGGTTTTATTGGAATTAAGCCAACTTTCGCAAATTTCCACAGAAGTGTCCGTCGAAGCATCATCACAAATGATTAATTCGAGATTCAGATAGCTTTGATTTTTTACGCTCTCCAAGGTTTCAAGTATAAATTTGCTTGAATTATGCATTAGCACACAAACCGAAACTAAGATATTTTCCATCACAACTATTGTTATGTTAATTATAAAATGACGCTCTTTTATTTTTTAATATATATAACACCGAATGTTATTTCTTAATTCTTAATTCTTAATTCTTAACACTATATGCTTTTTCTTTTTTTATTTAACAGAAGCCAAAAAGGATAAATAAACATTCTTAATAAAATCGAATTCGTTCCTTTTATTAATAAATTTTGAGTTATCGGCATTTTGTAACCAACCAAATCGGCATTTTCTTTTACAATTCGGACCAAAGTTTTGTCTCTGTTCTTAAATGCTTTGTTTAATAAAAAATTTAATTGCTTCCGAATCCATATCTGAATCGCGTTTTGAGGAAGGTTATATTTTTGAATATAATAAATTCCTATTTTATAAAATCCCAATCGATAATCAATTTGTTTTTGTTCATCAATTGCCGCAGATAGAGAATTGTGAAGTGCAATCATTGTCATTTCTTCCGGAATAAAAGCAAATTTCCCTTTCATTGACATTTCCAAAAACAATTGAAAATCTTGAGTCGGAAATTCGAGATTCTTAAAAGCAAACTCATCCTCATTCAAAATTTCTTTCAACAAAGAGCTTCGGTAACAGCAAGAAGATGTTTTTATTTGTCGGAAGTTTCCCTCAAATTCAGCTATAATACTGGTTATTCCGCTATTTTCTTCACGGATACAAACTCCTTCTGTGGGAGTCCAACGATCCCAAATTTTATTATTTAGAACATCCCAAACCTTACAGTTTGTATGAACCATTGAAACAGAAGCGTCCGCTTCTAAAATATCGACTTGTTTTTGCAATTTATCTGTTGACAACCAATAATCATCGCCTTCCAAATAGGCAATGTATTTACCTTTACATTCTCCAAATGTTCGTAGAAAATTCTCTTTTAATCCCAGATTTTTTTCGGAAGGAAGCAAACGAATTATATCCGGATGTTTTTCCTGATATCTTTCGCAGATTTCTCGTGTCTTATCTGTTGAACAATCTTCACCGATAACTAATTCAAAGGTGAAAGATGTTACTTGATTAATTACATTATCAATGACTTTTTCGATAAAGAACTCATGATTGTAAGTAACCAAACAAACACTCAGCAAAATGTCATTTGTTTCTGTAGTTTTCCTTTCCATAATATTGATCAAAATCAAATGAATCTTTTTGTGTTTTTTCTTTTCTCAAAATTTGTTTGATCTTGTTCCAATTATTTTTTCCGATTATTTTTTCTAAAATAAATTTCTTAAAAGAATTTGCTTCTTTTCCTTCATACCAACTATGGGCGCAAATATGTGTCGAATATTTAATTTCACTCGGCGGATTTTGCATGGAAAAAACATCCGGCGGATATAAATGGACATCTTCTTTTAAGATTTGATAAACAGGAATATATTTAAATCCATATTTTTCAAGAGAAACTTTCATCATTACTCGAGGCATAATAATCGACCAATAATAATCCGGATCATTAATAAATTCCCGATCTTTATAAAAATCCATTATATCTTTGATCCAAGGATGTCCTTTTTGCGCTCCAATCACAGCCGCTTCAATCCCTAAACCTTTCGGTTCTTTTTCTTTTTTTCGCAATTGTTCGTAAAAAATGCGATGATCAAATTCAGTGGAGGAAAAAGCTCCATGATTTAGAAATGGGTCAAAACTTTTATAGACAAAAACATCTAAATCTAAATAAATTCCTCCATGATGATATAGCGCATATAACCGAATGTAATCCGTTGCATAAGCCCATTTTTTCGCATCGTATGCTTGCTTTACGAAAGGTACATCTAATGGAGCATCTTTTGCTGTCCATTGTCTGATTTCATAATCCGGCATGTGTTTTTTCCAAGAATCTAAACATTCTTGGTATTGCTCCGGCAAAGGATCTCCGCTAAGCCAAACGCAATGAATTATTTTGGGTATTTTATTTTGTTCTTCCATGACACAAAAAATTGTACAAATTCAATAAGAGTCTATTTTTAATTAACTTATCATACCATTGAACCACCTTCGAACGTTTGTATCTATCGAGTTCTTTAATGTCGGATAAGACACGTGGTGGAAATGTTAATCTCAATATTTCCATTGTTTCTTCATGTGCTTTCCCTTTATTTGTGGAGCTCACGCCTTCTACATCAAAAAAAGAAATGTTTTTGTCTATGTATTTTACTGATGCATTTCCAACAATAATAGAATCAATGAAAAATTTCCAATCGGATGCTATTCTATATTTTTCAGAATATAATCCAAATTTAGTAAACAATTCTCGTTTTATCAAACATGCTTGATGATTAATTCTGTCAATAGACAAATCATATAAGGTAATGTCGGATTTTCCAATTCCTTTGCTCAATTCGGTTGTATCCTCTGACTGCTTTATTACATTTCCATACACAATATCTTCATTGAAATTGTCCTGAAATAATTCAGTTAAAACATCAGCATGAAGAAGTCCATCGCCGGAATTTAGGAATAAACAATATTCTCCCTTTGCATTAAGGATTCCTTTATTCATTGCATTATAAATTCCAGTATCAGGCTCGCTTATCCAATAATTTATTTTATCTGCAGATTCTTTTATTTCATCTATACTGTCATCTGTAGAAGCTCCATCAATAACAAGATATTCAAAACTTTTATAGGTTTGAGAAATAACACTTTCGATTGTTTTTCTCAAACCACTTTTGTTGTTCAAATTAATGGTTATAATGGATAATTTCATTTATAAAATAGTTTAAGAATCTTATCTAATTGAACTATCCAAAAATTATTTTTCTTAGATTGAGTAGATATTAACCATCTGTTTATTAGCTTTTCTAATTTATTTCGAGGATCTTTGTATTTCTCCGGATTAGGATAGTCCCATTTTTCTGCAATGGAAACCCAGTTAACATCCCAAATATTCAAGTGTGAGAAAAATTTTGTGCCACATTGATCCATGTAATCCAAGACTAATTTTTCATACCAAATCAATGATTCAGAATTGACAGAAGTAATATCTACACAATATTTAGAATATGATTTGACATAACTATCCATACGTATATTCAACGTTTTTTTAGGCTGAATATGCTTAACATAGTTATATATTCTAAAAATGTCAACAACCGATTTATTCTTATAACTGAACTTTTCAAAACAGTTGAACCATCGATGTTTCGATAACATTCTCTGCCAATCAGTAAATTGAAAATGCAAGATTTTAACATCATTTAGACATATTTTATATCTTTTCTCTGGCTTGGGAACACGGGACTTATGAATCAAACCGAAATCATCATAGTCACTTCCATCGTCAATAAATCCAAAAATATAATCTTCTTCAGACCAAACATCATTCATTCCTTTTTTAAAATTTACTCTTGATGCTAAAAACATTGTTCCTTCTTTTGCATTAACAATTGTATCCCATTCTACTGAATCAAAATTAGGTGTAAGGATTTCATCTGAATCTAAGTAAATAAGAACATGTTTTCCTTCAATTTTTCTAGATTCGTTTAATAAAAGAGTCCTCATTTCATATTCGCTAAAATGGGAAAAGGGATTATCAATTAAAATAACTTTTTCATATTTTTCACAAATATTTTTTGAATTATCTGTAGAATTTTGATCTGCAATTATTATATGATCAGCCCATAAAGAAGCCGTTTTTAAGAAGCGATCCAAAATCCAAGAATCATTCCTTACGGGTGTCAAACAGATCACTTTTGGTTTTTTCATTAAATCCATAAATACACTATTAAACAGTTATAAATACTTTCCAAAAATCCCAATCATGCTTAAACCATGCATGACAACCAAATGGAAGCTTATTCTTATTTTCATGATATAATTGTCTTGCGCCCATTTCTACACTAAATTTAGAAGCAATTTCTACAGTTGGTATTTTTAGAGATATTTTTGTTTCTTCTAGAAATATGCACCAGAAGATATCTTCAAAATGAGGCGTATGCTTTATATAATACTTTATCGTATTTTTATAACCTAAAATTTTAGCAATAATAATAGGTAGTCTAAGTGTTTTTTGAAAAGGACTAAATTCATCAAACTCTTTCCAAATTCTTTTTGCTGGTTTTAATGGGAATCGGTAGTTCAAACAATTTATAAATGCTTGAATACGTCTCAAAGAAAACCCACCATTTCCCACATTAGAAAATACAAGATTATCTCCTGATAAAAACGGAAAACCTTCTGGCCATGGAGAGCCAATATAATCATATTCTAAATTACACCAATACTTTAATTCATCTCTAAACACATAAGCATCCAATTGGTATATTAGAATATATTTATAATCCTTATAACGCTCGTAAAAGTGAATATTCAACATTAAAGAGCTATAACCATTCAAATCTTTAAAATACTTATCATCAAATCGCTGAACGGAGTAGTTAATATTATTAGTAATAAATAAATTTTCATAATACTCTGTATCCAGATTTTCAGGACAAACAACAGAAAAATCATACGAACTTAAAATCTTTATTGATTGCATTAAAGAAACAAGTTCATATTTATCCGGAGTCGATTTATATACTGGAATTACAATGTTTACCAATTTATCTATCATTCAAATTAAATATTTTTTTCTTTTCAACAGTTTTATAAACACACAAGGATCTGCTTTAACAGCTTCTATTAAAACATTAAATAATTTATACTTAAATGTATAGCTATTTTTCAAACTCGGTTGACACATCCAACTAGAAAAAATATAATCTTGTATCTTTTTCTTTTCAGTAGAAGTCAACCGATATAAAGCATTTGTTTTTCGAAATAATTTATAATACTCCTTAATATTGTTAAATTTCAAAATATTATTAGAACTTCCTTTATTTGAATGTTCTCTAAAATAATTCAATGAATCAGAAAGAAATCCTATATCCGAAATGGATAATATTTTCAAATATAAAAGCCAATCTCCATTTAATTTAAATGTTTTATCAATCCCCCAAACCTGATCTATCGTTTGTTTCCGAAAAAGAACTGCACTGGCATTTGGAATAACATTTCTGTAAAACATATATTTCTTCCCGAACTCAATTCCAGAACAGATAAAATCATTCTTCCACAATAAAGGATCTATTAAATCTGTATGAAATTTCCAAGTACGCTTAATAGTATTATTTTCATCTACTTGAAATGATTGCGAATAAGACAAGCCCAAGTCATTGTTCGTGTCCATTAAAGTTACCATTCTTTCAAGAAATGTAAAATCGCTGTAATCATCGCTTTCTGCAATCCAAATGTATTTTCCTTTTGCTAATTTAAGACCCTTTTCCCATTGTCGAAATGTACTTCCGCTATTTTTTCTATTAATTATCACATGAGAAACCTTAGGATGTTCCCTGTATTCTAATAAAATTTTTATACTATCATCTGTAGAACTATCATCTAACAGAATTAATTCAAAATCCTGATAAGTCTGATTTAGAACACATTCAATACGCTCTCTCAAATAAAGAGCATGGTTGTAATTGGGTATTATAATAGAAACAAGGGACATAAATATTTTTTTATTGTTTTCGAACAAACAAATATAAAGTTATTAAACCTATTATTATTTTTCGGTTAAGAGAATTCTGACTATTTTTCAACTCCCTTTTGCACATTCCGAATAAAAGTGGTTTAGAGACACTATTATATCCATATACAATATAATTATAATTTTTGTCCTGCAAGAAAGCGTCATCGCTTGTTACAGAACTATAACCATTATCACTATAATTTGCTATAGTACAATCAAAATATTTAACGTTTATTTTTTTATTCAAAAACCATCTTAAGTTATGATCATAATCTGATAAAGCTCTATACTTCAAATTGAAATTTCCAACGTTACAAAATACCTTTTTATTAAAAAAAATAGATTGATGGCAAATGTTTTTATTCAATAACTTCTCATAATTAAATGCACCATCGTACTTTCCATTAAATCGGTCACTAACAACATTGCCATAAAGAATATCTACATTCATATTCTGAATTTGACTATAAACATCCGACAATACTGTAGGCGAATATAAAGCATCGTCACTTCCCAAAAAATAAAGCCAATTTCCCTTTGAAAATTTAATTCCTTTATTCATTGCATCATATATACCACTATCTTTTTCTGAGAAAATTTTTATTCTTTCATCTTCAAAAGATTTTCCAATTTCCAACGTTTTATCTGCAGAAACTCCATCTATTATCAAAATTTCAAAATCCGTGAAAGATTGGCACAAAATACTTTCCAAACATTTTCGGAATGTTTGTTCGGAATTATATGTAGGTACTATGATTGAAAAAAAGAGCATTTTTTAATGATTTAAATAATACAATAGTCTTGTTAAAACGAGGATGAAAAATTAGATATAATCCTATGGTACGTTTTAATGCAAACAAAACTTTTCCATATAGAGCCATATAAAAACGAAACAAATCAAAACAGCTCAAAAAACGAACACCCATATAATGAGTCCTCACCAATGTTTTTAAGTTTATTTCTATTGCCTCTTTTATATCGTTATCTGTATAACCTTTTTTCTGCTCACTATCACAAGATTTATAAAAAGCTATAAACCAAATTAAAAATTGAAGGTATCCTTTAAACATTTGCACCTTTTTATTGGCAGCCATTCCAGAAATATTATAATTTCCTAGTCTCCAGTTCACTTTAGCTCCAGATACAGTACAAATACCTTTTTCTGATGAAAACAAAATAGATGTTCCCCAATCTGCAGATTGAGCATAAGCTGTTTTCACAAATCCTAATTTATTGTAAATATGTCTCGAAAAGATATGATCTGGCATAGAATTTCCTCTCTGTCCTAGTAGGATTGAGTATGCCATATTTATAGAAGTATCAATGAATGGGCTTTCCATTGATTCTCCTGTTATTTTATCTTCATCATTAATTATTCGTGTATTAAACCTGTAAACATCAAATCTACTATTATCCTTTTCTATTGTAGAGAAAAAGGACTCAACACAATTAGGATCTGCAACATCATCATCAGAGAAAAGCCATATCCATTTTTCGCCCTTCGATAGAGCGATACACCTTTCCCATTGTTCCACAAGTTTCTTCGCACCAATGTTATTGGGAAATTTTGTATATGTTATATTGAGAAAAGGCATATATTGTTCGCATATTGATCTCAGTTCATTAGGACTATTATCATCTCCAATATATACATTGAAATTCTTGTCGGTTTGATTTTTCAAAGAAGTCAATGCTTTATCCAAAAACTTATCTTTATATGCCGGTATCACAACCGCTAATTGGCAATTCATCTTTTTTTACAAATAAGAATTTGATATCCTATATATTTTCTCCCTAAACTTTGAGAATCATATTGCCCTGTATATTCTTCAATCTTTGTGAAATTTTCTTTATTGTACCAATCATTTAATAAAACAGGAACATCAGTTCCTTTTCCTATCTTTGATTTTATTTTGTTTTTTACTTTTTGGATTATGGATCTTTTTTTAGCATTATAATAATGCTCTTCCATAATTTTCTCATTAATAAAAACATTTTGATACAATTGCACATATTTTTTTTCTATATCGAAATTTTGCAATATTTTTTTTTGAAATTCAATAAATCCCCATTCTTGAGTATGATACGGATTAGCGGGTTTAATGTCTATTTCAAATTGAGATATTGGAGTAGATACAATAAACAAACCTTCTTTCTTTAAATTTCTTTGAACATTATCTAAAAACCTTTCCGGCTCTGGTAAATGTTCTATTGTTTCGAAACTAACAATTAAATCATAGAACTCCTCCTTTAAGTAAAGCTCTGCATTCTCCACTTTAAATTCTAAATTATCGCATTTATTCCTATGTTGTGCGTACCTTATAGCGTCTTGGCTTAAATCGCAACCTAAAACAGACTTTGCGTTACCATACTTAGCTATCATTTTTGAGCCATAACCTACACCACATGCAAAATCTAACACATTTAACCCGCGCGAATATTGACATACCAAGTCATAACGCTCTCTATGATCATGCTCTATTAACTCCGAACAAAAATTAGGAAGCATGCGCTCTGATTCGTTCTTTATTGTTAATTCAGACAAAGAATCCAACTCGTACTTTAGGCAAAATAATTCTTCTTTTATTGTATTATCTTCCATATTATAATAACTATATTAATGTCATATTTTCAATCTTTCATTCCAATTTAAAACTGGACGAATCAAACCAGGTAAATAATCTCGATATAATTCAGGACGCGTATCTGCTTGAAATGTCTCAATTATATCTATGCTTAAAATTTTCTCGTGAAATAAAATCTGAAATGGATTATATTTCATACATGCAAAACTAAACTCTAATTTGTCATTTTGAAATAAATCAGCAGGTAACCATACCACTGATTTATAAACACCTTTTTGTATCTGGCAATTATGCTTATATTCACTATTATCATGGGAAGTAAACAAATGAACCTCCATTTTATTATAAACATTTATACCATGTGTAAAAAAAGAGGTGTCAGACAACACTTCATATTCAACACAGACTCCAAAAGCCTCATTAATTTGGACTACAGCTATTGGATTATTATTTTTGTCTATAAAATACGCTTTTCGTAATTTTACGATATCACTTCCGACTGCATTGTTGTCATTCCACTCTGCAAATGCCGATAATTCTGTTTTCTCAGACAAATATTCTATTATTACATTTTTAACATTATCCTCCATAAAAACAGAACCATCTTTCAAGAGTACCCCTTTTTTGCATAAATCATTTACAGCTGTCATATTATGACTCACAAACAACACAGTACGACCCTCTCCTTTCGAAACATCCTGCATCTTTCCAATAGCTTTCCTCTGAAATTCCGCATCTCCTACAGCCAAAACCTCATCCACCACCAAAATCTCAGGATCCAAATGCGCAGCAATAGCAAAACCTAATCGAACCGTCATCCCCGATGAATATCTTTTCACGGGAGTATCTATATATCGCTCTACACCAGCAAAATCTATAATTTCATCCAGTTTACGATTTATTTCCCGCTTAGTCATTCCCATAACAGAACCATTCATATAGATATTTTCCCGACCTGTCATTTCCGGATGAAAACCAGTTCCTACCTCTAATAAAGAAGCGATTCTCCCTTGAGCCTTAATTATTCCAGTTGTAGGAGCCGTCACACGAGATAAAATCTTAAGCAATGTAGATTTTCCCGCTCCGTTTTTTCCAATAATACCAACAACATCTCCTTTTTTTACTTCAAAATCAATATCACGAAGAGCCCAAACATAATCACTAGAACCCTTTGTTGCCCGATTGTTGGTTTCTCCAATTTTTAGATACGGATCTTCTTTGCGTAAAACACTCGTCTGCCACCAACGATTCAAATCGTGGCTTATCGTTTTTGTCGAAACCAAACCTAATCTATATTGTTTGGATATATTTTCAAATTTTATTGCAATATCACTCATATTTGATGTTTTATCGTCTATTTGTTAACTGTTTTATCGGAATAGCTAAACGCTTCATCACCTTTATTTATACTTATTTCCGACACTCTTCCGTATGCTTCTTGACAACGCATTCAGTTTATTTGCAATTTTATCTATTTCTTGTTAAACACTCTTCAACACTTTCCAGCACCCAACCTTATCTCCACCTTCTCGCCTTATCAATCCCTTCTCTTTCAACCGCTTCATGTTCATTCTTATATTTTTTTCATTAATCCCAATTATTCCAGCTAGCTCTTTTTGCGTAAAATAAGCATTTTTACGCAATTCTTCCAATATTTTCCTCTGATTATCAGACAATTCTTTTTCTAGGTCTTTATCTTTTCCCAAATTGTTTTCTAGGTCGCCTTCCAGGTCGCTACATTTTACAAAATTGCTTTCTAGGTCGTTTTCTAGGTCGCCACATTTTACATATTTGCTTTCTAGGTCGCTCACTGAGTCGCAAACTCTTCCAAAATTGCCTTCTAGGTCGTTTTCTAGGTCGCTATATTTCACTAAATTGCTTTCTAGGTCGTCTTTATAATCTAAAGAAAACACCGTCACCTTAAAGCCATGTTGAAAATTTTCGAAAACAGGAGCCGGAGAACCATAATCAACGAAAAGTTTTATAATCCGTTTAATTCCTGAGCCATATTTTTCAATCCAGCTGATATTTTTAAACATCTTAGCAATTAGCTTATTTCTGCTATTCGACACATAATTACCTGTAATTAAACTCTTTTCGGTGATTCCTTCAGGCAAATTACCAGGATTGAAAAATTCGATTCGATTATCGTATATTTTCACCGAAGAATCTCCATGATGAGCATAATCTCGATGAACAATCATGTTCATCACAATCTCCCTCAAAGCTTCCAATGGATAATCCCAACGTTCTTCTCTAGCTGGGTTTCCAGTAATTATATATGCTTTTTTAATGTGCTTTTTTATAAAATCAAAAACCGCATCAACTTCTGAAATCAAATCAGTAGATATAGTCACCCCATCCTTGATCGTGATATCATCTTGAAAGCGACCTAGTTCAATTGTCGAAACAACCGATTCATTTTTCATTAATAATAAAAAACCTGCATGTGTTAATTTATTATCTCTAACCAATTCCATCTTCGACAAAAATTCATAAACATTTTCATCGACAGGATATTCTCTTTGCTTATTATACAATGAAATAAGTTTAAATACCTTCTCTTCAGAAATATCCGACAAACTATGGTTTATATCATAATAATAATCCCAACTGGAATTAAAAGACTGGAGATGATAATTAAATATTTCATTTAGACTTAAAAGATGATTTGAATTACCAACTCTTTTAAAATACTTACCCTTGAATGCGACCGGTTTTATTGGAAATTCCTTTACTGATAATAAAATAATTTGCTTTCTGCCAATGCGTAAAACTTCAATGTCTGGAATTAAAGAGGGCTCTGTTTTCCATTTAATTTCATTACTCCATTGTGAGATCGATTCTTTTCCAATCGAAACACCAATTGCATCTCCATTATCATTAACACCAACATATACAGCACCTCCTTTGGAATTGGAAAAAGCAACCAACGCTTCAATACATTCTGCATTAAACGTAGATTTAAATTCTATCTTATCCGACTCGTAAGGAGGAATTTTGTTCATTACACCGTATCCATAAAACTACGTTGTACTTTATTAAAGACAACGATTCCAAATCCTAAAATAACACACATAAATGCAAAACTATATCCTAATTGTCCCCAATTAAATGTTCCAGTCCCTAAAGTCGCATATCTAAATGTTTCAAAAATAGAGGTAACCGGATTTAATGCCATAATCCATTGGCGTTGAGGAGACATTACACTTAATGGATAAATAATAGGCGTTGCATACATCCATAGCTGAACAACAAAAGCAAACAATATAGTTAAATCTCTGTATTTCGTTGTCATTGATGATATAATGATTCCAAAACCTAAAGATAAACCAGCTAACATAACTATTAATAACGGAACTAGTAATATATATAAGTTAGGCGCAACGGAAACTCCTACAAATAAATAGTATATATAAACCAGTATAAACAAAAGAAGTTGAATTGCTAAAGTAATTAAACTCGAAGTCACAGTACTCAAAGGCATAATCAAACGAGGAAAATATACTTTACCAAAAATAGCTTGATTAGCTATAAATGTATTGGACGTTTGATTTAAACAACCAGAAAAATAATTCCATAAACAAATACCGGACAAATAAAATAATGGTTCTGGAAGTCCATCTGTTGGAATTTTTGCAATCCGACTAAAAACAATCATATACATTACTGTTGTTATAATCGGGTTTATAAAAAACCAAAGAGGACCTAATATTGTTTGTTTATATTGCGTGATAATATCGCGCTTTACAAACATATACCAAAGATCTTTGTAACGAATCAATTCCTTAAAATCAACATCAAACAATCTTGCCGTTGGTTTTATTACCGTAGTCCAATTTTCTTTTTGTTCTATATTTTCTTGCATTTACTTTTTTTCTTTATATATCCTTTCAATGATATCTACCACTTTATATCCCTCATGCGCGTTAGTAGTTATCTCTTCGCCTTTTTTCAGTACATTTATCACATTATCAATTACATAATGATGATTTTGTGCAGATCCTTTATAAGCTCCATAATCGTTACCCGGATTCGTTGGCGCTAATACCGGCATTTCATAATCTTTCACATGACAATATTCAACTTCATTCATATATTGTCCTCCAATTTTAATGGTTCCTTTTTCTCCAATTATTGTTACTGAACTTTCAAAATTCTTGTCATATATGGATGTTGAATAATTAAGAATACCCATTCCTCCACTTACAAACTCAAAAGAAACCACTCCGGAATCTTCAAAATCGGTTAATGTACTGTGATTAAAATCTTTGAATCGCGCATTTATATTGCTAATGTCTCCAAATAGCCAATACATCAAATCAATAAAATGCGAAAACTGAGTAAACAAAGTACCACCATCAAGCTCTTTATTCCCATGCCAATTGCCTACTTTATAATAACGCTCATCTCGATTCCAATAACAATTAATTTGCACTAAAAATATTTCACCTAATTGCTTAGAATCAACAACTTCCTTTATCCAAACACTTGGAGGAGAATAGCGATTTTGCATCACACAAAAAACTTGTTTGCCATTTTTTTCTGCAGCTAGAAGAACTTCTTTTGCCTCTTTTGTATTCAATGCCATCGGCTTTTCAATAACCACATGATGTCCTGTTTCTAGACCTTTTATAGCCATGGAAGCATGCCATCCATTAGGCGTGCAAATATTAAGAACATCAAATTCTATACCCGAAAATAAAAGTTCTTCTAAAGTTGCAAAAAATGGGCAATTAATAGCAGTAGACGTTGAAAAATTCAACTTTTCAAACGATAAAATATCACAAATAGCAACTAATTCAGCTTCTGAATCACGTTGAATCATTTCAATATGGCGCTTGCCAATATGTCCACATCCAACAACCGCAAATTTAATTTTACTCATTCTTTAATTTTTGATCCTTTCTCCGTACATTTCTTCATAATATCGTTGATAATCACCGGAAGTAACTTCTTCCACCCAATCTTGATTTTCCAAATACCAACGTATCGTTTTCACAATACCATCTTCAAATTTTGTTTCGGGATACCAACCTAATTCACTTGTTATTTTTGCAGGATCAATAGCATAACGATGATCATGCCCTAATCGATCTGCCACATAAGAAATCAAATCGTCATTAATCCAGCTTATATCCTCTCCCGTTTTTTTCAAAGCTTTGCGATATTCTTTGTTTTCGTCAAATAAACGACGAATAGTAGAAATGGTTAATTTTACTATATCAATGTTCTTTTTCTCATTGTGACCTCCTACGTTATAAACTTCGCCAACGCGCCCTTTTAGGAGTACAGTATCTATTGCTTTACAATGATCTTCTACATATAACCAATCTCGAACATTGCTTCCGTCTCCATAAACAGGAAGTTGTTTTCCTTCCAATATATTTTTGATAATTAATGGAATCAATTTTTCAGGAAAGTGATATGGACCATAGTTATTGGAACAGCGAGTGATGTTAATTGGCATTTTATACGTTTCTCCATAAGCTTTTACAATTAAATCGGCTCCCGTTTTGGATGCACTATAAGGACTTCGAGGATCCAATGGAGTTGTTTCGGTAAAATATCCGGTTTCACCTAAACTGCCATAAACTTCATCTGTAGAAACTTGCAGATATTTAACGTCTGTTTTATATATCGGATAACCATTCTCATCTTTTCCGACTGACCAATGTTTCTTTGCGATATCCAATAAATTTTGAGTTCCCAAGATATTCGTTTCTAGAAATATCAAAGGATTTTCAATGCTTCGATCAACATGACTTTCTGCTGCAAAATTGACAACGTAATTAATCGGATATTTTTCGAAAATTTCAGCTACAATATCAGAATCCTTAATATCACCTTTTACAAAAATCAATCGAGAATCCTTCAAATCATTTTTTATTGTGCCTAAATTACCGGCGTAAGTTAAATCATCCAATACAACAATTTTTATGTCTGAATGGATTTTCAAAAGATATTTTACAAAATTAGCTCCAATAAAGCCAGCTCCACCCGTTACTAAATAAGTCATTATAATTATTTTACTATTATTTTGTATCAACTATTTACTAAAGATAGCAAATATTGTCCGTATGCCGTTTTATCCAGAGATTCACCCATTTTTTTCATTTGAGCATCATCAATCCACTTATTTCGCCAAGCAATTTCTTCAATGCAAGAAACATAAAAACCTTGTCTTTTCTGAATCGTTTCAACGAAATTAGCGGCCTCCAATAAACTGTCACAATTACCAGTATCCAACCAAGCAAAACCTCGGCCAAACAATGTTACATTCAATTTATTTTCGTCTAAATAAGTTCTATTTAAATCTGTTATTTCGTATTCTCCTCGGGCTGAAGGTTTCAATGCTTTAGCTCTTGCAACAACCGAATTATCATAAAAATATAATCCGGGAACAGCAAAATTAGATTTTGGCGATTCCGGTTTTTCTTCTATTGATAAAACTTTCCCTGCTTCGTCAAAATCGACAACACCATACGCACGCGGATCTTTCACAAAATATCCAAAAACGCAAGCTTCATCTTTATAAGACTGTGCTTCTCGCAGCATTTTAGAAAAACCTTGTCCATAGAAAATATTGTCTCCCCAAATTAAACAAACAGAATCATTTCCAATAAACTTTTCTCCTAAAACAAATGCTTGAGCTAATCCGTTGGGCACTTCCTGAATGATATATTCAAATGTCATTCCTAAATGCTCCCCTGTTCCCAGTAATTGCTGAAACATCGGTAAATCCCTCGGAGTCGAGATAATCAAAACTTCTCTAATTCCAGCTAACATCAAAGTGGATAAAGGATAATAAATCATCGGTTTATCATAAACCGGCATAATTTGCTTGGATATGGATATAGATAAAGGGAAAAGGCGTGTTGCGCTTCCTCCGGCTAAGATTATTCCTTTCATAAACTAATAAAAAGTATTTTTTTTACTCGCACAAAAGTAATTAATATATCAATAAGAAACTATAAATGCTAAGACTTTCCTTGATCAAGTGAAAAAACAAGCGATTTTCTTGGTAAAATAAAATAAAAATGCTTACTTTGCAGTCGCAAATAAAAAAGGTTCCTTGGCCGAGTGGCTAGGCACCGGTCTGCAAAACCGCTTACTCCGGTTCGAATCCGGAAGGAACCTCAATACAATCCTTGTGACTAACTGTCTTTCAGTATGTAGTTGCAAGGATTTTTACTTTTGGTATAAGAAAACGGCGATTACTCAATGTTTGGGGAGATAACAAAACGCAATTTTTACATCTTTATAAAGTTAGTATAATATGACAAATTTAGACGATAAGTATTTACATCTACCAAAGCAGTATCAAGTAAAACATGATATTTGCTGGGGGTTAGTGAAAGAATTAGAAGAGTTTCTAACTGACGAAAAATATCTTGAGTTGCCTGTGCAAGCTATAAAAATAGATGAAAAACTTTGGGCAGACTTTAAAAATTATGACGGTGACATATTTCAGTTTTTGTTAGATCATAACAAAAAGGAAGAGCATGATCATCTAGTTAAATTACAATTAATTCGAGGAGTAATATTGGATAGTTGTTATTTTTTGCAAGATGCTTTAACCGCCTCTCTAAAGAAAAAGACATCTGTTGCATTTTCTTTATTCAGAAGACCTTTAGTTCACAATATGGTTATAATGATAAGGTTATATACTGAAAGTAATTTCTTGGAAAAATTCATTCAAGAAAAAGCACACCTCAATGCTGAAAACAACAGCTTTGACCCTGCAAAAATGGACTCGAAAGAACTAAAAAGGGTATTGAACGAAAACGCCTTTTTTTCTCATTTTTTTGGTGGGGATATGTTTGATTTCGTATTTGACCAGTCGAAACCAGATAGTCTAATAAACATGACTAATCGAGCATTGCATCCTGTAACGTATTTTAACACAGAGGATATGAATATTAATTTCACATTCAGCACAGAACAAGATACGATTTCTCAATGGGATTATATCTATAAAAGAATTCCACTTATAATGTTTTTCTATGTGACACTTATAGATTTAGTTGTATTTACCAGTGTTAAAGAATCGGAAGAGACGGAAATTCTTTTTAATAATAGAATTTCAGATCGAGAGAATCTTATGTCAGACACATTTGGAAAAGCATAAAATTTTCTCAGCTAATAGTCTTTTGGGAAATTTAGCAAGTTGAAACTACGTTAAAATAAAATAGTTACAGCATTTATCATCCTAGAATCACCCCTGTTTTGAAGAAAAACATTCAAAATAGGGGTAGTTTATTTCCGTTAGGAAATTTCGCCTATCAAAGAAATACGCCACTTCTTGCCTATTTGCTAAACATCTCTCTTTTAATATTTTACCTGTTCTAATTCACAAAGACGTATGTCTAGTCACATTTGGGAAAAATATGATAGAGAATATTGCATCTTTTCCAAACATGACTAGACGTACATCTACCATGGATACGAACGTAAAACATCACACTAACTCTAACCTATGAATTTGCCTAGTCCTTTTGCCTAGTTTTATACCATTTCAAAAGCAGCAAATCTTGCAATCTCACACAAAGATAAAATCACATTGCTTAATAAGTCAGAAGAAACCCTTCGCCTCGAATCGTTTTTAGGGTAACTGATGAATCTCGTTTAAGTAACTTTCTTATTTGATAAATAAATAAGTCCAGACTTCTAGAAGTGAAAAAAGAATCTTCTCCCCAAAAAGAAGTCAATATAAAACTCCGACGAACCAATGCTCCTGCATTTTCGAGTAATAAAAAGAGAATTTCACTTTCGCGAATAGTGACTGTTACTGGTTTTTCTCGCTTCCACTGAAGAGTTCTTAGTTCAACATTAAAAGTAAAATCACTAAATAGAACAAGTTTTGTAGACAATTTCTCTCTAGACTTTTCCTTTAATCGGATGCAGTTTCCATGTTCTTCCACTAAGACCGTAAATTTTCCGGTTGATTCGAGAACTTCTTTGATTAGTTCTTTTAACTCTGGTGCGTCATAATCACAAAGAATACTTAGGCTTTGCATAATAAATTGTTTTTATTGTTAATAATTGGCTTATTGTTAAACTCTTACAAATATAACAATTATTACATTAAACATCTATTTTTTTTCACAAAAAGCAAATAGAATGCGAAAATATAACATTCCGTTAACGTTGTTAACGTTGCGTTAACGTTAATCCGGTTTTTTAGCTAGAAAATAAGTCTATTTTCAGAAAAAAACGGCACAAAATATAGAGTACTAAATTCCTCTGTTCAATTCTAGTTCAATTCTAAAATAGGATTAGTGTTAGCGAATAATGACTCATCTACAAAAGTTGTGGGTTTACATAAATCTTAGTAAGCCAGCGTAAGTTCAATTAGTAAATATAATTTTTAGAGGAAAGAAAATAACTTCATTTCAGAGCATGCCCTAAAATGAAGTGTGGGAAAAATTTTCTACTTTTAGATTGCAATGAAAAAGAAAAAACATTTAACCCGAGAGCAAAGATACCAAATATTCGCTTTGTAACAAATCGGGACAAAACAAAAAAAGATTGCCCTCATTATAGGAATGAGAGCGCCCAGTCTTAGTCGGGAATTGAAACATAATTCGATATTCAGCTCGTTTGGCACAAATATTCGCAGAGGAAAGAAAAGAGCACTTTTGACATTTTCGCAAATTTACTCCAGAGATGGAGAACAGATCTGTTATCAACTAGAAAACAACCAGTGGTCGCCAGAACAAATTGGCAGTTATCTTCTGACGGTAAGCCCAGAGCGGATTTACCAATACATTAGGAAAGAAAAAGGAAGAACATTATATAAAAATTATCGACATCGCCTCAAGCATCGAAAATGACCAATGGTGGGAAGAAAGTCTTTATTCCTAATAAGGTTTCTATTGAACAAAGACCTGAATTAACAACAAAATTCTTCCTGATGAAAAAACTTAAATGCTAAAAATTTGGCTAAAGAGTTTATTTTAATGATGCTGCCTTACAAAAAGGATGTCTTTTCTATAACATCTGACAATGATAGTGAATTTTATGAACACAAAATGATTGCTAAAAAATTGAATGCTGAATACTTCTTGCACATCCGTATTCATCTTGGGAAAGAAGACTGAACAAATATAAATTAATAAGACAGTATATCCATAAAAACAATCTTTTGACGGATTTGGTGATGAAAGCATCAAATTTATTCAGCATAAAATCAACAGAAGGCCAAGAAAAAAGCTTAATTTTGAAAAAACTAAAAAGGCGTTCTTCTATAAATTGCACTAGTAACTTTAATCTACCACAGCGTGCAGCCATATCCAAATAAAATTTAGCCTAAATCGAAAAAATAATGATGTAATTGTTCCAAGTCGGAGATTCGGGGGGAAACAAAAAAAAGAGAGAGCATCTATAATCAG
>JGI996J12353_1000041_pt1 | contig 40526 bp, 34 predicted proteins | sample IntmicLarv5ML5BL_FD_12353 | JGI IMG/M metagenome (IMG submission 12353) | reverse complement strand
TGCTGTAAGTACGCCGTAAACCTGTATCCGGCGTACTTACAGCACGCAAAATATATGCGAGATACATTAAAACCCAAGGCTAAAGCCGTTGGGCTAGGTTCACGGGTCCCTACAGGACCAAAAATAGATTCACTTCTTGTGTAATCGTGAGACAACCAATCCTGTAGCGGTTCGCACAAGTGTCCAAAGGATTCTTTCTTTCTACAGATTTGAATATAAAGAATGTAGATAGACCTAAATCGAATTCTATATCTGATTTCCCAGCAATTTGTGTACTTTTATTGATTATGAATATATAAAGGATATTGACTTATGAGTGAAGAAAAAACAAATAGCGAAAAATCAGAGAATGGCATTTTTAGCCAAATCTGGCAAGAGATACGTTTTCTTGTAAATACTTGTAGAGAGGAAAGCCCATTGAAGTATACGATACTGTTAACCTTATCCATAATTTCTGCTGTAGCAATAGTAGTAGAACTCTTGAATTGGCATTTTATTCCTTCTCTGTTTAGTATTGAAGGGACAAGAACAATTAATGATCTTATTTACATCATGTCAACGTCTTATTTAATCTCTTTAACTATTGCCATTTATATATATTCTGTTCCTGTTGATAGCTATCGTTTTAAATTTCCAGTCGCAGTCCTATTATTTTTATTAGGGAGTTTTGTATTATATCTTCAATTCATGAGCTTAAATAATTTATGTGCTTATGTTCTTAATATAGATATTAACTCCTTTTTGACTTTTATTTCTGTAATAGTAGCATCATTAACCCTCTTGATTTCATTTTCCAATTTTATAAAATCATAAGAAAGATTCAACAAACAAGAAACAGAATCACGAGATAGGTATAGGGAAGATTCTGAAAGAGCAATTTTTTTTCAGTTGCTGGATTTACATACAAATAAAATGAAAACTGAGTATCGAATAGAGAATGTGATAGAGCCTGCGCCTTTTTTAAATAACAATAAAGAGGTTGAGTCTGATGCTGTAAATCTGATAGGAATAAATGCGTTCAAAAAGACTCTTGTATATGCAAATGAATTATCTGATAATTGGGCAATGTATAATTATATCAGAAAAATAGAGCGTGAGGGCGATTTATATATAGGGCGGACTGATAAAGAAAAGATAGATTCTTTTTTAAGGCGTTTCTTTTCTTCTACAGATTTGGACACGATGAAGTCTGAATCTGAACATTCTCTAAGACATTTGTTGACTGATAGGCGTGATTTCCTAAAGAGTGGTGACGAGAATCCTATTTATACGGCGATGTATAATTGCTGTTATGATTATTCGGATTTTGCAATCGGATTTAGATTTGTCGGCGATATTCTTATTCGAGACTTTGGCTATATCTTATCTCCATATTATAGCAATATTTATAATATCTTGAGAACGGTTGATGGCTGGCCTTTTGCGGACGACTGCTACAAAAAGAGATATATTGATATTCTGAGAAATCAATTATCAAGTACTGAAATCGCGATGATTGTTTATGCTTCGATGAGTAAACAAGCACCAAAAGAGTTTTCAGAATTAATGCTGCGTTACGGTTTGCTTTCAAACCTTAACTCGGACGATCTTAATTGTTCACGGTCAATTATTCGGACGGAATCTGATCCTTATGACAGAAATGCTTTTATTTCTGAGATATTAGAATTAAAAAACGAGAACTGATAATGCAGTGGCATCAAAATAAAACACCCTCACTACAATGTTGTAGTGAGGGCGTTTTGTATTTGTTGGAGAGTTTGATTACTCTTCTTTCATGTTGTGGAATACGTTTTGAACGTCCTCGTCTTCTTCCAGTTTGTCGAGCAATTTGTTTATTGCTTCGCGTTGTTCTGGGGTTACTTCTTTTTGGTCGTTCGGGATACGTACGAACTCGGCACTGTTGATTTCGAAACCTTGTTCTTCCAAATGTTTTTGGATAACTGAGTTTTGCGCAAAGTCGCCGGAGATGATTATTGCATCTTCGTCTGCCTCTACTTCGTCTACACCGAAGTCGATTAGTTCGAGTTCAAGGTCTTCTAAAGAAACACCTTCCTTTTGTGCGATGTGGAACACGCATTTGTGGTCGAACAGGAATTCCAGACTACCTGATGTTCCTAATGAACCTCCTTGCTTGTTGAAATAACTACGCACATTCGCTACCGTACGGGTAGTATTGTCTGTTGCAGTTTCAACGAAGACTGCGATACCGAATGGTCCATAACCTTCGTAGTTCATTTCTTTATAGTCCGTAAAGTCCTTTGAAGATGCCTTCTTGATAGCACGTTCTACGGTGTCTTTCGGCATATTTTCCTTTTTTGCCTGTTGCATCAGCACACGCAAACGAGGATTTGTGTCGGCATCAGCACCGCTTTCTTTTACTGCGATAGTGATTTGTTTTCCTAATTTGGTGAATACGCGGGCCATATTACCCCAACGTTTCATCTTAGTCGCTTTGCGATATTCAAACGCTCTTCCCATATTCTTGTTCTATTATTTTGTAAGTTATCTTAATTGTGCATTTAGCTTATCCTCAAGATTTTTACGAATCTTGCTCATAATTGCATCAATTTGTTTGTCGTTTAATGTTTTGCCTTCATCTTGCAAGAAGAAACTGACTGCGTATGATTTCTTACCGTCAGGCAGATTCTTACCTTCGTATACGTCGAACAAGGAAACTTCTTTCAATAGTTTGCGTTCGCTTTCCTGAGCAATCTTTTCTATTTCGACAAACTGAATTTGTTTGTCTAATAATAGTGCTAAGTCGCGTTTAACAGCAGGGAACTTAGATATTTCAGAGAAAGTAACTTTGTGTTTTCTAACTTCCTTCATCAATAGAGCCCAAGATATTTCAGCGTAGTAAACGTCAATGCTAACGTCCATAGCCTTGCGTATCTTATTGCTTATAATACCAAGTGTTCCTAATTGACGACCGGACTTTGTTGTGATGCTTAGTCCTGCGGAATATATATCGTTACTTAAATTGCCAAAGATGATATTGTTTAGATTAACTCCCACGCGTATAAGAATATTCTCAAGGTGAGCTTTCAACTCGTATATTGTAGCTTTCTCATCTTGATGCGCCCAGTTGTTTTCTACACGGTTACCGCATACCCAAAGAGCCAAGCGATAGTCTTCGTTGTATTCAGCAAGTGTATCGTCGTCTTTCTTCTTATCTGCATTGAAGTTGTAGCAATTACCGAATTCGAAGAACTTCAGGTTCTCGCTCTTGCGTTTGATGTTATGTTCAAGACTTTCCAAGCCTCCGAATAGCAATGACTGACGCATTACATTTAGTTCGGCACTCAATGGGTTCATCAATGGAACACAGTAAGCAACAGGATAAGTCGATAGCCCTTCATAATAACCTGCCTTAGTAAGTGAGTTGTTCAATATCTCGTTGAAACCAGCTCCGCAAAGTTGTTCCGAAATAATGTTTTGCAACTCATAGCTGCGATCTGTCGGAGTTTTATAGCTTAAGTTTGATTTAACGCTGTCGCTAAAATCAATATTATTATATCCGTAGATACGAAGAATCTCTTCGATAACATCTACGTCTCTTTGCACATCGATACGATACAATGGCACTTGCAGAGTCCATCCTGCAGCTGTTTCGTTTACAATCTCGATTTCAAGGCTTCTCAGAATGTTCTTAATTGTATCCGCAGGCAATTCTTTACCGATAAGACTGTTTACCTTAGCGTGTGCAAGTTCAACATTGTAAGGTTGCATCGGAGTAGGATATACGTCTTGAATCGCTCCTGAGATAATACCTCCTGCAAGTTCTTTAATAAGAAGTGCAGCTCTTTTCATTACGTATAGAGTATTGTTAGGGTCAAGACCGCGCTCGAAACGGAATGAAGAATCTGTGTTCAATCCAAAACGACGAGCCGTTTTACGTACCCAACTTGGATGGAAACAAGCCGACTCAAGGAATACATCCTTAGTTTGTTCTGTAACTCCTGAATCAAGACCACCAAATACTCCGGCAATACACATTGGATCTTCTGTATTATTAATCATCAAGTCGCGCTCAGTAAGAGTACGCTCCGTACCATCAAGAGTAACGAATTTTGTCCCTTCAGGCTTTGTTCCAACGATAACTTTGTTTCCTTTTATCTTGGCTGCATCAAATGCGTGAAGAGGTTGTCCCAATTCATGCAAGATATAGTTTGTGATGTCTACGACATTATTGATTGGGCGAAGGCCGATAATCAACAGACGATCTTTCAACCAATCCGGACTTTCTTTAACTGTTACATTCTTTATTGTTATACCTGAATAACGAATGCAAGCCTCAGTGTTTTCTACAACTACTTCAATCGCAGGTGTAGTGTCTTCTATTTCAAAATCATCAACAGATGGACGCTTTAATTCTGTAGGTTTACCATTTTGCTTCAGGTATGCTGCCAAATCACGTGCAACCCCAAAGTGAGATGTCGCATCTACGCGGTTAGGAGTAATATCCACTTCTAACACATAGTCGCTCTTAATATTATAATAGTCTTTCGCCAATGTGCCGACAGCGACATCCGAAGGCAATACGATAATACCATCATGACTTGCACCGATGCCGATTTCGTCTTCTGCACAAATCATACCGTTAGACTCTTCACCACGAATTTTTGAACGCTTAATTGTAAAACACTCATCTCCGTTGTAGAGCTTTGTGCCATTTACAGCAACTACTACTTTTTGTCCAGCAGCTACATTCGGAGCACCACAAACAATATTCAAAGGCTCGTTGCCTCCTACATTAACAGTGGTAACATGAAGATGGTCTGAATTAGGATGATCAACACAAGTTAGAACTTCTCCGATAACTAAACCTTCAAGTCCACCTTTGATAGTTTGCACTTCTTCTACTCCACCGGTTTCCAAACCAATAGACGTAAGTGCTGCAGAAACTTCTTCAGGCTGAAGGTCGAAGTCAACATACTCTTTCAGCCAGTTGTACGATATATTCATTGTTGTAAAATATTTTCAGATCGACGAATCACCGGCTTCAACTACTTAGCATTCACCGAAAATGCCCCTTTTCTATTTGAGCGTCAAAGGTAACAAGAATTTTCAAACGACTAAAGGAAACAGGGTGTATAAAAGATACATTTCGTACCTTTGTTTCCGAAGGTATAATACGCAACGGGTTTACATATCCCTAAACAAATAAGTTCTACATGATAAAATTAAAGTTAGACGCATTTCACTACGGTTATATTATTGTTTTTTGTTGTTGTCTGATTATGGGTGTCAATATTGGGTTGGTTATGAGTTGTGCCGGGATTTTTTACCAACCCGTAAGTGAGGAACTTGGGGTTTCTGTTGGTAAGTTCGGACTTTATATGTCGTTCAATTATTTGGCTTCAATTCTAATGCTGCCAATCGCAGGAAAACTGATGACCCAATTAAGTGCAAGGGTGTTGCTTACTATAAGTTCAGCCGTTTTAGGTCTCTGCTTTATCTCAATGTCGCTCTTTAATGCCGTATGGCAGTTTTATGTTGCCGGTTCTGTTATCGGAATTACTTTAGCCTTTTTATTCTATCTCAGTTTCCCAACAATGATAAGTCGTTGGTTCAAGACAAGGGTTGGCTTTTTCATGGGTGTTTGTAGTGCCTTTTCCGGTATTGGTGGTATTCTGTTCAATCCTTTGGGAGCCCATTTAATTACGACTTTGGGATGGAGAACTACATACGCTCTCTCCGGAGTTCTTATTCTGATGCTGGTTACTCCTATTATAGGAATTCTTATAAGAAATTATCCTAAAGATAAAGGATTGCTACCCTATGGAGAGAACGAACAACAACAGGCTGCCACTTCAAATGAAGACGTAGAATATGCCACTGCTATTAGAATGCCTGTTTTTTATGGCTTGGTAGTTTTTGCTTTTCTGATTATTTGTGTTTCCACATTGAATCTGTTTATCCCGAACTATATTACGGGATTGGGTTATACATTGCAACAGGCCTCATTTGTAGCCTCAGCAGTAATGATAGGTGTTACTATTGGTAAGGTTGCTTTGGGCATGATTAACGACAGAAGTAATCTTTTGGGAGTTGCTGTTACCGCTGCTTTTGGTATTATTGGTTTGTCTTTACTGCTTATGGGAAATGTTGGCATCATGGTGGTTGCTATAGGTGGTTTCCTTTTTGGTTGGGCTTATGCAGGAGTAACTGTGCAAACGCCTATGCTTGTTCGTGCCGTCTTCGGCAATAAAAACTATCCGCAAATTTATTCCAATATCTCTATCGCTTTTGCAGTGGGTGGAGCCATTACTTCCGGTGGTTGGGGACTTCTTGCTGATTATATCTCCTTCAAATTTATCTTCTCATTGGGTATAGCCTTTCTAATCATTTTGGGGGCAATCGGCTTTTATATACTGATGTTTTCATCTAAATTCTCAAAAACACTCTAACAGGCGAGAATAATACCATAATGGAATGGTTGTGTAAACTCTCTTAATTGTAAACATACTTTGATTTTAAGACTAAACAGGCGAATGTTTGGTGTTTTGATAGGACGCAACTCGTAAATTTTGTGTAATATCGCAATCGGACATTGATTAACTCTTAAAATATTAAAAGCAATGAGAACAATTTCCTCTTTGAAGATGACATCCTGCCTTCTATTATCTTTATTAGTGATGACGGCGTGTTCCTCTGAGAGCAGCCTGTTTGACGGTTCAGGAGATGTTGGTAATCCTAAATTAAAAGGTAGTGTGGCTTATGATAAATCCACAGGTGTATACACTCTGACGGGAGCAGGCGCTAACATCTGGGGAGAAACTGATGAATTCTTTTATGTATGGAAGAAAGTAACCGGAGATTTTAGAATGTCTACTAAGCTGTCCTTTGAAGGAATTGATCCGGAGCATCGCAAAATAGGAATTATGATTCGTGAGACATTGGATGGTGATTCAAAATATGCTGACATTAGTATACATGGCGATGGTTTGAATTCCTTGCAATGGCGACCAGCGAAGGGTGCAGAGACTTTTGAGATTGCTTCTTCAATAGTTATGCCTGACCATATTACATTCGAGCGTCATGGTAATACGTTTGTGATGAAAACAGCAATTCGAGAATGGCCAAGTGCGATTGATGTTGCAGAGAATGCAGAGGAATTCCCTCTTGGAACTCAAATAACGTTAGACCTTCCTGAAACATGTTATGTTGGTATCTTTGTCTGCTCTCATGTTGAAGATAAAATAGAAACGGCTTACTATTCTGATATTAAGTTTGAATTATTAAATACTGGCAAAAACTAATAAACTTGTATGAATTCCAACGATTAGCTGCAGTTGGAGTGATTAAAAGGCGGTGTTTTTCACAAAAAAGCTTATTCTAGTGTAATAAAGCCTCTTCTTATTGCGCACTTTTGGGAAATCTGCGCTACCTTTGCTCGTAATTAAATTAATAAAACTAAATGAAAGCATTAACAATAGGAGATTTAAACATCCGCATACCTATCATACAAGGTGGGATGGGAGTTGGCGTCTCTCTTTCAGGGTTAGCTTCTGCTGTTGCGCAAGAAGGTGGTGTTGGCGTTATATCTGCTGCCGGACTTGGACTTTTGTATAAAAAGTTGTCTCCAAACAACTATACAGAGGCAGGTAATTTGGGTTTAGCGGAAGAAATACGTAAAACTCGCGAAAAGGTATGCGAAGCGGGTGGTGCTATCGGAGTAAACATCATGGTAGCTCTTTCTGATTTTGCAGAGCTTGTGAAAACAAGTGTAGCAGAGAAGGTTGATATTATTTTCAGTGGAGCAGGTCTGCCTTTAGACCTTCCTTCTTTTCTGAATAAAGATAGCGTAACCAAACTTGTTCCGATTATCTCAAGTGCGAGAGCTGCTCGTATTCTATGCGAGAAGTGGAAAACAAATTACGATTATTTGCCGGATGCTTTCGTCTTGGAAGGACCAAAGGCTGGAGGTCACCTTGGATACAAGGAGAATCAATTGGATGATGTGAATTTTTCTTTGGAAGAATTACTTCCTCAGGTTGTGCAAGAAGTTGCTGCCTTTGAAGAAAAGTATAATAAGAAGATTCCTGTAATTGCCGGAGGAGGAATTTACACAGGCGAAGATATCTACAATATTATGCAACTCGGAGCATCAGGTGTTCAACTTGGTACTCGTTTTGTTACCACTACAGAATGTGATGCCTCGGAAGCCTTCAAGCAATCTTATCTTCAAGCTTCTGAGAAGGATATAGAAATAATAAAGAGTCCGGTAGGAATGCCTGGTCGTGCAATTCATAGTGCTTTCCTTGAAAAAGTGAAGGCGGGTGAGAAGCAACCTAAAGTATGTCCTTTCAACTGTATTAAGACCTGCGATATTTCTCGTAGTCCTTATTGTATTGTAACGGCTCTTTATAATGCTTTCAGAGGAAACTTCGAACAAGGATATGCTTTTGCAGGAAGTAATGCTTTCAAGGCTGACAAGATTGTATCGGTAAAAGAAACTTTCTCTGACTTATTAGCAGAGTGGAAGACTAAAATAACAGAATAAAAAGACGTTGCCGTAAAGGCGATGACTTTAATAGTTTTATTTCATGTATGAGAGGTGTCCTTAGGGGGCACCTTTTCATTTTACAAAGAAACGAGGGTGTACAAAATTGCTTTGTACACCCTCGTTTCTTTATAAAAGATATCTTGTCTTACTTAGGAAGTTTGTCCATGATTGGTATTTCTCTATTGAAACTTTGTCTAAGAGAAATCAACGTTTCTGTTGCTGTTACGCCTGGAATCTCCTGTATCTTTGTATTTAAAAGTTCCATTAGTTGCTCATTATCACGAGCATATAATTTCAACATCAAAGTATAAGGGCCTGTTGTAAAGTGGCATTCAACAATTTCCGGTATCTTCTCAAACTCCGGAACAACATCTTTGTACATTGAACCACGTTCCAATTTAACACCGATATATGTACAAGTGTTATAGCCAAATACTTTTGGGTTAATATGATATCCTGAGCCCGTAACGACCTCCATTTCGGTCATGCGTTGTACACGTTGGTGTATTGCAGCACGTGAGACGTTACATTCTTCTGCTACCTCTTTAAAAGGGATTCTTGCGTTTCTTGAAATAATATTCAGTATCTGACGATCTAAGTTATCTATCTTATCCATATTGTAAACTATCCATTAATAAAAATGATTAATGTGTCAAAAGTATGCATAAAATTCGGACTTCCTATCATATTGATAGAAAAAAGGCGTGGAACTATAAAAAAACGGTCAAAAAGGTGTTTTCTAGCACCTTTTTGACCGTTCTCTCTGAGAGTTATTTCCCTTGTTTCTATTATAGAATTTCAAGAAGTTCTACTTCAAATTTCAATGTGCTGTTAGGCTTGATGTCTGCACCTGCGCCACGCTCTCCATATGCTAAATCAGAAGGAATCCAGAAAATATATTTAGATCCAACAGGCATGATTTGCAAACCTTCAGTCCAACCTCTGATAACTTGGGTAACTCCAAACTCAGATGGTTCACCACGGCCAAGAGAGCTGTCAAATTTTGTTCCGTCAAGCAATGTTCCTGTATAATGAACTCTTACTCTGTCGCTGACAGTTGGTTTTGCTCCTGTTCCTTCAGTAATAACTTTGTATTGAAGACCGCTTTCTGTTGTAATTACGCCACTTTTTGTTTTGTTATCAGCAAGGAATGACTCGCCTTCTTCTCTTGTTTGGTTTGCTTCTCTAGCCTGAGCTTCTACAAAATAAACTTGCAAATACTCTTGCGCTTCTTCTGCAGTCAATGCTGTTGAATTCCCTTTAAGAGATTGAACGAAACCTTCAACTAATGCATCAATATTAGCTTCTCCACCAGGTAATGTTTTTAGGTTTTCCTTGAAAGAAGCACCAGTGTTTACTCCAATTGCGTAGCTTGCGCTATCTATTGCACTTGTAAGTTTTACACTTTTATAATTATCACAAGAAATTGCCGATGCGCCTAATAATGCAACAACAGCAAATACACTTAATTTCTTCATGTTCTGTTTCTATTTTTTTATTTAACTATTTCTAATAATTCTACTTCAAAAATCAAAGTGCTGTTTGGCTCAATAGCACCACCTGCGCCATTTTCGCCGTAAGCAAGGTCTGAGGGGATGAAAAGTTTCCACTTAGAGCCTGTCTCCATTAGTTGTAATGCTTCTACCCAGCCTGGTATAACTTGCGATACACCGAATACGGCAGGTTCGCCACGTTCTACTGAGCTATCAAAGACAGCACCATTGACAAGAGTTCCATGATAATGACATTTTACGCTGTCTTCCGCAGCCGGCTTTGCACCAGTTCCTTTTTTAAGGACTTGATATTGCAATCCGCTTGGGAGCTCCACAACGCCATCTTTACCTTTGTTTATAGAAAGAAACTCTTCTCCGGCTTTCTTGTTTAACGTTAGTTTTTCTTCTTGCAACTTCACAAAGAAGTCGTTAATCACGTCCTTAGCCTCATCATAGCTAATTTCAGGAGTCTCGTCATTTAAAACGTGTGTTAATCCTCTCATGAAATCATCAAGATTGATTTTATCTATTCCTGAACTCTGAAAATTGTTGCCAATACTAAGGCCTAAAGCATAACTGATTTTATCCATTGTTTTTTATTTCAACTAATTAAGAGCCACAAAAGTAATGCTTTTAATCATACTATAGTATAATTCCGAGCTTTTTTTGTAATACAATTGTTTAGCTATTTATAGCTCAATATCGTTGGCAGAGACAAGCCCGTTCATGATTGCATAATATGTAAGACCGGAAACCGTCTTTATTCCAAGCTTTGAAGTTATGTTCTTTCTGTGGCTTAGCACCGTGTTCAGGCTTATGTTGAGTTTGTCTGCAATCTCCTTGTTGGTTATTCCTTTTACTATTAATTGCAGTACATCTATTTCCCGTGAGGATAGTCCTTTTGTGCTATCGGGATTGTTTGGTTGCTCGGTTTGAAAGAGTAGCTTCAATTGCTCGATGATGAACTCCTGAGATTGACGAATGTTGATGTGTAGGTTGACAGATAGTACATTTTGTGTCTCCCTTATATAACCCGCATGTGTAAGTACAATACTTTTATTTTTTCGGGGCATGAAAAAGTCTGAATTCAGAACAAATGTATCGGTATCGGTAAAGTAAAAATCGATATTATCTTTCTTTTCTTCAATTTCGTTGAACGATTGATAACACGTTATTGAAACAGGAGAGAAATAGTCTACAAGAAGTGATTGCAGTCCGACGCTCTGCAACGTGTCGTTCAATATAATAACGATTTGTTTACTTCGTCGCATATTCTTATTTGGAAAGGTTTTCCATCGCTGCAACCATTGGGGATAGTATTCTATAGCGTATGCGGTTCTGTTGTTTAATATCTTTCTCTAGGTGATTTATCGCAATGATAACAGCATAACAAAGATTCTCATCATACTCTCCTGATAAATGCTTAATCATAATGCTTTTAAGGTCGCCTAACTGCGCTTCAACAGAGTCTTCTACTGATTGCTTTGGCAATTTGAGGATTATGTTATCCTTGCCTGATGGATTTATTGCTTCTACCTCTTCGCTTAACTTCAGACAGTAAGGAAACCATTTTGTGCTATCATTCTCAATTCTATCAGATAATTCCTTTTTAAAGGATGCGAAAAACTTACCAATAAGGGCGAGGGAATTATTCCCCTCCTTGTTCATAGAGATGAATATGCCTAAATGTCTTTCGATATTAGTTAATTGATGCTTTTGATAGGCTGAGTTTGTCTTTTTAAGGTAATCGATGATTTGGGAGGTGTGAAATGCTTGCAACTTTTTCTCAGGGAAATATTCTTCGTTAAGGAACGTGTTTATGACGGTTAGTAGGAAGTCTGTGTCTATATTATTCTCGTCACAAATCACTTTTATTGTCTTGTCGCCCAACCCAAGACGAATCCCGAATCTATTTATTACAGGAATTAGTGAGGGGTGTTCTTCCACCACCTCACTAAAACTCATATTTGGATATACTAAAGGCATTTTATGCTTCCTCCCATTGCTTGCGTAGAAGTTCTATTGCAGCAGGGACTACCACTTCGCGTTCACCTTGGCATCCGCACTCGAAACTTACATATTTATTATAGTCAAGCATCTTGAGTGCACGGAATCCGCTTACATAATTGTCAGCGTCACCATCTTCGCCTGGCATACTGCGTCTTTTACGACTTGCTACATGTACATGCTGTAAGTAATCTCCTGCAGAAAGAAATGCTCCCATGTCGCAGTTCTCTTCCCAAGTCATGTGCCAGAAGTCGCCCATACAACGAACTCCATCATTGTCAATATCTCTACATATTGAGGCTGCATCTCCTACTTGACGAAGATAGAATGCCTCATTGCGATTAAGAGGTTCAAATATTACGGTCGTTCCATGTTGTATTGCGAAGTTACCCATCTCAGTAAATTGTTCACATAAGAAGTTACGAGTCTCCTGAGTATGTGGGTATGCAGGTGTTTGATGGTTGAATGCAGGTACAATAATAACACCTGTTGATCCAAGTTCGCCTGCTGCCTCAATGATTTCCTTCATTGTGTCCATACATTCCTTGCGTACTTCTGGTTTCTCCGAAAGGATAAAGCCATTGAAGCCTGCACAGATAGCACTGACTTTAATGTTTCTTCCGCTTAGTGCTTGTTTGATTTCGCTTACGCGATCTTTCAAGCCACCCCCCCATGGTTCAAAACCAACAACGCCATGCTCCTCCATGAAGTCGAACTTCTCATTCAGGCTTTCTCCGGGAGCAATCCCTTCCTGAAAAGAGAGATTCAGAACAGCCTTGCTATTGCAACTTTTGTTTCCTGCATTAGAGGCTGTTGGACTACATGCTGATATCGCCGGCGCAGCAGCGGCAACTGCTGCACCAGAGATAGCTGTTTTTATGAAATTACGTCTGTTGACCATATTTCTGTCTGTATTATCTTTCTAAAGGCGCACCTGGAACTGGAACAACAAAGTCTTTCATATCCATTCTGCCTTCTAAGTTTATATCAGCAGGCATATAGTCCTGATTAGAAGCTGTCATTTCTTCCCAGCTAACTTCTCTACCTGTGTAAGCTGATTCGCGTCCCATGATTGCTGCCATGTTTGAAACTGCTGTTTCCGAAGCCTGTTCAAGCTCATTGTTTTGACGAATTGCATTAACCCAGTTTACATGTTCAAGAACGTATGGATTCGTTTGCTTAAAGTTTGCTCTTTCTGCTGCGTCATCATATTTCCAAACAACATTACCTGCTAAGTCTTTAATTACAGTTTCTCCATTTGCAGTTGACCATGATCCCTTGCTACCTTGTATAAACTCACTTACATTGTTTGAACATCCGTCTGTTTGACGACACATACTATGTAGGTGAATACCATTTTCCATTGTGAAGTCTATACTAAAGTTATCGTATTGGTCTCCTGTTACACGTCTATGACGAGAACCGAAGCCTGTTGCTTTTACTGGTCTCAATCCGCTGAACCATGTAAATACATCAATGTTGTGAACGTGTTGTTCTACGATATGATCTCCTGATAACCACTTCCAGTTTACCCAGTCCTTAATCATCCATTCGCAATCAGTCCATCCTCTTTGGCGTTCGCGGAACCATAACATATTTTGATTCCAGTAAACAACTCCTCCTGTAATTTCTCCGATTGCACCTTCCATAATCTTCTTGTAAGACTCTACATAATTACGTTGGTGATGACGTTGTGTTCCTGTTATTACGCGAAGACCTTTTGCTGCTGCTTGTCTTGCTGTCGCTACTATTAAGCGATAGCCAACAGGGTCTACACAAATTGGTTTCTCAAGGAATGAGTGTACATTATGATCTGTTGCATATTTGAAATGAATAGGGCGGAAGTTAGGAGGAGTTGCAATAATCACAACGTCCACACCGCTATCTATTACCTGCTTGTAAGAATCTAAGCCTACGAAGCGTTTGTCTGCCGGAATGTCAAGATTCTTTTCTTTCTTTAAGCTATCTGCAAGCTCATCAACTCTTTCTTTGAATGTATCACACAATGCTGTAATCGTAAGTCCATTACCAGCATTAAGGAAGTCGAATGCAGCACCTGCACCACGTCCGCCACATCCGATAACACCTGCCTTTAATTCTCTACCATCTGTTGCAAAGTCAACAAGGTTTGGAATATAGTAAGTTCCAGGGGCTCTCAATGGAGCTGAAGCAGATCCGCTGCCGCCTCCACATGATGTTAAAACTGTAGCAGTACCTCCTACGCCAATCGTACCAAGGGCTCCTGCCATTGCTGTGCTTTTCAGAAAAGATCTTCTGCTTAATCCTTTTTCGTTTTTCATGATATTATAATTTAATGGTTTAAATAGGAATATATTATTTAATTAGTGAAATCCGGCTCACAGACAACACGGAACCCTATTCCGCGCATATCTGAATACCACCATATACTTTGTGGTTGTTGTGGGTCAGTTCTTAACCAATCAGAATGTTTGGTGTGACTACGCGCTGCACTTCTTAAATCTGCGGCATCCGATGTATAATTACCACCGCGAACAACCCACTCTTCACCTTCTGTGCTCAGAGGGTTACTTACATCAGTGGCTGTCTTTGAATATGCTTGCGGATCATATCTGTCTGCACAATATTCCATAACATTACCCAACATATTCTTTAGCCCGAATGGATTTGCCATTACTAAAGACGGCTCCTGTGTTCTGTTCTTACTATTCTTGCTGTATATTATATATGAACTGATACCGTCGGTTTTTGCATCGAATATCTTACGCCAGAACCCTTGATCCGAGAAATCTCTTGGGTTACCTTCAAAGAAGTATGGCGTCTCTGTTTCTCCGCGTGCAGCGTATTCCCATTCTGCTTCGGTTGGAAGGCGATATTTCTTTCCTGTTTTCAATGATAACCATTGGCAGAATGTTTCTGCAGCATAATGTGTCATTGTTATAGCAGGGCGATCGCCACCTCCCCAACCTTGGTCGGGGAATCCGAATGGAGGCGTTGGGCCTGATACTGCGTCTACGTTGGGATTACTATTGTTTGAATATACTACCTCCGGAGGTGTACGACCTTCACTCATCGTATTACCATAGAATGCCCAATACTGATCCCATGTAACTTCAAGCTCTGCCATGAAGAATTTGTCGACCGTAACATTGCGGACAGGGCCTTCCTCCGGTTTGTGAAATGCTTCTTTGCTTGTGCTACCCATCTTGAATGTGCCTCCGTCTATTGCTACCATATTGAAGGAAACGGCTGTCCCTGGTATTTGTTCAGTATAATCGGTGAACGAAGTCACAACTGCCGGCTCTTTGAAATATAAACTTGTATCGACTCTGCTGGTTGTTGCTTGTCCGGGTATGCCGACAAGACTACCATGTGAGTAATTTGGGTTATGATGACCAGCGTCAAGGTGACAGCTTATACATTGAAGATCCAGCTTCTTCTCATTCTCCTCATAATATAGGTGGGCAGTAATTCCATCAGGACTAATCCTTGATGGGAATAAATTCTGGTGACATTCTACACAAGAAGCGTTCGGTACAAACTTTACTGCATTTTCTAATTGCGATTTATGATCCCAGTCGAAGCTTGCGCTGTCCTTTGTGTAATATCCCCACACACTTGTCAGTCCCAATTTCATCTTTGTAGAATAATGAGCCCATGTGTCGCTCTTAGGGGGAAGGTGACAATCCACACAATGCACCTTTACGCCACTTTTGCTATTCACGTGCATACCTCTTCTCCATGTTTCTTCCGCATGAGGATGCACGTGGCACATCATACACGAATTGTCGCTTGAAAAATATACTGATGTTTGATAAAATCCTATCATTAGGGCTATGCCAAGTCCGGCACCTATAACAAGGGCGAAAAATCTTTTCTTGTAAAACTTTGTTTTCTTCTGTGATGAGTATGGATGAGATTTATTTATCATTTTCTATAAGATGAGTTTTTTATTTTTATAATAGTTCGCATTAACTTAAATACAATTGAAAACAGAAAGACTGTTCTTCTTGCAAATATATAAAACTCATTTAATTATACATCATTTACAATTGATTTATGTTTTGAGTGAACAAACAAAGGTTTCATCCAACAAATTACAGAACGTCTTTTACGATTACATAAATAGTGAACTAGTACGCATTTGTTGGATGAATATCCTTAACTCCAAAATCGTTGAAAAACAATACGCGCATTTCAGTGTAAAAAGTGACAAAATGATAGCATTTCGCCACTTTTACTTACGCACATTTTTTAACACTTTTACTGGCGGCTTGGTTTTTGTCAAAATTTGACCAAAAAACGTGTTTTTTGGCTCAGTTGCATACATACACTTGACCAAAAGTATGCATACTTTTTGAAAAAGTACACATACTTTTGGTCGAGAGTATGTGTACTTTTGAGCGAACGTTCAAAAATGTCTATTTTCGGAAAAGTTTCAAAAATCGACACCTCGTTAAATGCCCCTTCCTTCGTCGTGGCTGCATTTGACATCAAAAAGGCCCTAGGTATCCCCGACCCCTCAAACGTGCCTAGAAATCGATTTAAATAGCATGTGTCAAAATGGCAGCAAAATGACGAAATGGGTGTTAAAGTGATAAATGTGTAAAAGAATCCAGCATGGGTTCTTTTACAGGAAAAGCAAGATTTTATCATCCTCTCGTTCCAATACGATGAGACAAACGGACTCTTCGCTATTTCGTAATAGTGATGAAGCAAGAGGATGATAAAGGGTCGCTTATGAGAACGCTTGAATCATTTATGTTTTTACTTGAAGACAAGGGATTATTTTGCGATTAACTTCTCAAGTTTTGCGGCGGTTAGTATTTCGTTGGAGTGGTATTTGCCATTGACGAATACGCTGTATGTTGTTACCGGACAGAAGTGTGTTTGTGCTTCGGCTGCGCTTGTTATGCGGTGCGTTCTGATTGGTGTGTTCGATGCCATGATGACGGGAGTGAGTAATTCGATATAGGGCACGCAGAATGGGCATTGTGCGGTGTAGAAGATGTCTATGCCTGTCGCTGCTTCGGGGATTATGCCTTCTTTGGCGGATGGATGGAACGATGGGAGAGGAGCTTCAGGGTTGAAGCGTTTCACGAGCAGTTCGAAGTATGGTGATGCTGTATCGCATACCTCAAAGCCATATTTTAGCAAGAAGGCTTTGTCTGATAGGAATGGCTTTTTCTTATTTCCTACTACTACGGTGATACCGTTTGTTGCTATTGAGTCAGCTTCACAGGCTTCGAGTAATTGCTTGCCGTAGCCTTTTTGTTTGTGACTTCCTGATACCCAGAAACAGTTGATATGTGTATAACCTTCTGCTATGATAGGCATCCATGCTTTCTCAGCAGGAAGGTATTCGATGAAAACTTTTCCACGAATATCGGCTTTCTTAAAGCGTAGACCTTCGGCAATACGTTGGCTAAGCCATTCTTTCTTTTGTGCTATGCCGCGTTCCGTGCTCTTGCTTGCAATAGAGCAACAAAGATGTTCTTTCTCTAAATTCTCCTGTGTAAGCGTTATGATTTCCATGTATCTCTATCTTTGTATGAAAGTGAAACAAAAATCCCCATAGGGAAACGTTTGTTCGACGTCTATCCTATGGGGATTTAGATATATTATTGTATCCGTCGGCTTAGTCCTCCAATAGGATTTCTAATATCTGAACGGCTGCCTTTGCGACAGAAGTACCCGGACCAAAGATTGCAGCTACACCTGCTTTGTAAAGATAATCATAGTCTTGCGCTGGGATTACACCACCTGCAATAACAAGGATATCTTCACGACCAAGGGCTTTCAGTTCTGCGATTACCTGAGGAACAAGAGTCTTGTGACCAGCCGCAAGAGAAGAAACACCCATTATATGAACATCATTCTCTACAGCCTGACGAGCAGCCTCAGCTGGAGTTTGGAACAATGGACCCATATCAACGTCGAAACCACAGTCAGCATAACCTGTTGCTACTACTTTCGCTCCACGGTCGTGACCGTCTTGTCCCATTTTCGCAACCATAATACGAGGTTGGCGACCTTCTTTCTTCGCAAATGTTTCTGTAAGTTCGCAAGCCTTGATAAAGTCTGCGTCTTGTTTTGTTTCTGATGAATACACGCCTGATATAGTTCTGATTATTGCTTTATAACGTCCTGCAATCTCTTCGCAAGCGTCAGAGATTTCTCCAAGAGAAGCTCTTAATCCAGCTGCCTTAACAGCAAGTTCAAGTAGATTACCTTTCTTAGTACGTGCACATTCTGTGATGTCGGCAAGCGCTTGCTTAACAGCAGCCTCGTCACGAGCACCTCTAAGAGTTTCAAGTCGTTCGATTTGTTCAATACGAACGGCTGTGTTATCAATTTCAAGGATGTCAATCGGATCTTCTTTCTCCAAACGATATTTGTTAACACCAACAATCGCTTGTACGCTTGAGTCGATACGAGCCTGAGTACGTGCAGCTGCCTCTTCGATACGCATCTTTGGAAGACCTGTTTCGATAGCCTTAGCCATACCGCCCATGCTTTCGATCTCTTGAATCAAAGCCCAGCCTTTTTGTATAAGCTCATTTGTAAGAGACTCTACATAGTAAGAACCAGCCCAAGGGTCGATTTCTTTACATATTTGAGTTTCTTCCTGAATATAAATCTGAGTGTTACGAGCGATACGTGCAGAGAAGTCTGTTGGCAATGCAATAGCTTCATCAAGTGCATTTGTGTGAAGCGACTGAGTATGCCCCAATGCCGCAGCCATAGCCTCGATACAAGTACGGCCTACGTTGTTGAATGGATCTTGCTCTGTTAATGACCATCCTGAAGTCTGGCTGTGAGTACGCAACGCAAGAGACTTAGGATTTTTAGCACCGAAGCTCTTTACAATCTTTGCCCACAACATACGAGCAGCACGCATCTTGGCAATCTCCATGAAGTGATTCATTCCGATAGCCCAGAAGAAAGACAGGCGAGGTGCAAACGCATCCACATCTATACCTGCATTGATACCTGCACGAAGATATTCCATACCATCACAAAGAGTATAAGCCATTTCAATATCTGCTGTAGCACCTGCTTCTTGCATGTGATATCCGGAGATAGAGATAGAGTTGAACTTAGGCATCTTCTGTGAAGTATATTCAAAGATGTCAGCGATAATCTTCATTGAGAATTCAGGAGGGTAGATATATGTATTACGAACCATGAATTCCTTTAGGATATCATTCTGGATTGTACCAGCCATTTCTTCAAGCTTAGCACCTTGCTCCAAACCTGCATTAATATAGAATGCAAGTACAGGAAGTACAGCACCGTTCATCGTCATAGAAACAGACATCTTATTCAAAGGAATACCATCGAACAATACTTTCATGTTTTCTAATGAACAAATAGAAACCCCTGCTTTACCTACGTCACCTACCACACGTTCGTGGTCTGCATCGTATCCGCGGTGGGTAGCAAGGTCGAATGCAACAGAAAGACCTTTCTGTCCTGCTGCAAGGTTTCTGCGATAGAAAGCATTTGACTCCTCAGCAGTAGAGAAACCTGCGTACTGACGAACAGTCCAAGGACGCATTGCATACATACCGCTATAAGGACCTCTTAAGTAAGGAGGCAAACCAGAAGCGTAATGAAGATGCTCCATTCCTTCTAAATCTTCCTGTGTATATACAGACTTTACTTCTATATGTTCAGGTGTTTTCCAATCGGCTTTGATGCTGTTTGCTTTCACCCATTCTGCCACGTTTGCTGCTGCAAAGCCGGCATTCTTTATATCTATGTTTTTAAAATTCGGTCTCATAATTCTTTCTTCTTAAGCAATTCCTAATTTAGCGTTAAAAGCTTTCAGTGTTTCAAGAACGTTGCTTCTTACATTTACGAAGTTTGTTATACCGATAGCCTTAAGGTCGTCAGCACATTCAGGAGCTCCTGCTACGACGAACTCAGCTTTTCCTGCCAATGCTTTGTAAGCAGCAGGTGCAAGCTCTACGTATTCGTCATCGCTTGAGCATATAACTACGATGTCAGCTTTCGCTTTCATTGCAGCTTCGATGCCAGCCTCAACTGTTTCAAAACCTAAATTATCAATTACTTGATAGCCTGCACAAGCGAAGAAGTTGCAAGAGAATTGAGAACGAGCAAGACGCATTGCTAGATTACCAATGGTAAGCATAAACGCCTTGGGAGTTTTGCCACTACGTTCTGTTGCCAGACGAAGGGCTTCAAACTCAGATGCTCCACGAGAAAGATTCAATGGAGTGATAGATGCCGATGCAGCACAACCGCATCCGTTAGATTTACTTTCTTCAGAAGAAAGTTTTGTTGCAGCAGTCTCTGTGAAGTTAGGGAACTGGTTAGTCCCAAGCAATGTCTCACGGCGAGTTGCAACAGCCTTCTTGCGATTTTCTGCTGATGCGTTTACTGCGCTCTGGATTTCTCCTGCAGCAACAGATGCAGCGAAACCACCTTTATCTTCTACGTCAAGGAACAACTTCCAAGCAACTTCCGCCAAAGAGTTTGTAAGAACTTCTACGTAATAAGAACCTGCAGCAGGATCGACCACTTTATCAAAGTGACATTCCTCTTTCAACAATAACTGTTGATTGCGTGCGATACGCTCAGAGAAGTCGTCAGACGCTTTATAAGACGCATCAAAAGGAAGAACTGTTATAGAGTCAACACCACCCAATGCAGCAGACATAGCTTCTGTCTGAGAGCGAAGCAAGTTCACGTGTGCATCATATAGAGTCATGTTCCATGAAGAAGTCGTTGCATGAGCAGCCATCTTTGCAGCACAATCGCATTTAGGATTATAAGCAGAAATGATGTTAGCCCACAACCAACGAGCAGCGCGGAACTTAGCAATCTCCATAAAGTAGTTTGAGCTTACGCCGAAGTTAAACTTAATATTGCACGCAACTTCTTCTACAGTGAAGCCTGCTTCGATAAGTTTTGCAACTAATTCGTTACCCCAAGCTAAAGCGTAACCTAATTCCTGAGAAAGGTATGAGCCTGCGTTGTTGAAATAGTCTGCATTAACAGCCAGAACGCGGAAGTTTGGCAACTCCTTAGCGGCATTCAATATACCAACAGCAGCTTGTGTCCAGTCGCCTGCATCAACACCTTTTAGTAAAGGCTTCTTCAAAGCATCATAGTTTACAGAGCCGTGACATTCAGAAAGGTTAGCACCCTTGCCTTTTAAATAAGCAGAAAGGATACCAATTAGTAATTCTGCTTTTCGGATACAAGTTTTGAAATTTAGCTCCACAGCTTCCGGAACGATTCCGTCAAGTAGTATCGCTACATTTTCAGCAGAAACTTCTTCTCCTTTGATAGTAAAAGAAAGAGAAGTGATACCCTTGTTTAACAAATCAAGAGCCTTTGCATTTGCAGCCTTGTAATCGGTTACTTGGATATCCTGACGGATTTTCCATTCGTTGTCTACTTTCGTTCCTCTTACATAAGGGAACTCACCCGGAAGAGAAGATGCAGTCTTAACACCTTCAAGATCTTCTGCACGATAAAACGGGTTTACGTTAAACCCTTCGTTAGTCTTCCAGACTAACTTTTTGTCGAAAGGCGCACCTTTCAAATCCGCAGTAATTTTTGCCATCCAATCCTCTGTGGAGATTGGAGAAAATTCCGCGAAAAGTTTTTCTTTTAACTCTGACATATAACTTTATTTATCTTAGGTATTGTTTTTCTAAGCGAAACGGGGCAAAGGTAATTTAATATCTATAAAAACAAACATAAAACAGCGCTCCTTTTAACATTAATGTAAAGGAAATGACCACTGTTAGCCATTGGACTTATTGGTAGTTTGTTGCGACTATATAGGTGGGGTATTTAGTAAGTTGTTCCTTTTTTATATTTTAAAGTGAATGGTTTTTGTCGTTTCGTGAGGGTCACGAAAGTCTAAAAAGGTTGTGTTTTGTTGTTTCGTGAGGGTCATGAAAGTCTAAAAACAATACTTTTTGTTGTTTCGGAACTTCCCGAAAGTCCCAAAAGGTTCACTTTTAAATATAAAAAAGGAACAACTTACTGAACACACTACCTACTAGGGTTTATTTCTTTTTTTTGCGTATTGAAATGGCTATTCCGCGATGTTTGAGTGCGAGTTCTTCTTCTCCGATTTCTTCTAAGGCTTCTGCGAGGTAGTCGTGCGCGGTGGCGTGGTTTGGCTTTATTGTAACAGCTCGATGCAAGTCGGCTGCAGCTTCATCATAGTTTTTTGTCTGTAAATAACATTTGCCTCTATTGTAGCGTGCCTTGAATGATTGTGGACTTAGTCCTACTGCCTCGTTGAAGCAGATTTGTGCGTTATAATATTCTTCTATGTCTAACAGAGTGATGCCTTTCCTCACCCATGCATCAACAAATGTTGGGTTCAGCTTCAATGCTTTGTCGAAACATCTTAATGCCGCTTGTGCATCGCGAGCCTGTGTGATACATTCGTTGCCCATCAGGTAGTATTCGTGTGCGTATTCTTCGGAAGCTTCTTGTCTGCTTTTTATTTCTGATTTGAGTGAGGCTATCTCATTATGTAATTTACCAAGCGTGCTGCTGATGAATCGTTTTACTAATGGTTTCTCCAGATCGTTTCTCTTTCTTACTGCTGAGGAGAGTGCATTTACGGCTTCTTCTGTATTGCCTTGCTTGAAAAGTTTAGCGGCATCACTGTACAGTTTGTCGGCTTCACTCTCGCGCAGACTTTGTTCTACAAGTTTGCTGTCGTTGAAACTGCGACTGAATTGCTCGATCTCCTTGCGAAGGAAAATGTCACCTTGAGTAACCCTGCTTCTCAGAACAAGACCTTCCAACGAGGTACATCTGCTTAGAGCAACGTATGTTTGTCCGCCTGCGAAAACTCCGCGACTTAGGTCGACAACCACACGACTGAATGTTAATCCCTGACTTTTATGTATCGTGATAGCCCATGCCAACCGTAGAGGCAGTTGCTCGAATGTACCGATAATCTCCTCTTCGATACGCTTTTCCTTTTCGTTATAGCGGTATTTGTAGTTGCGCCATGAGGAGCGTTCGACCAAGTGCTCACTTCCGTTCTCCAGTAGTACGTAGATATTCCCACTGTTATCAATTCCTGATACCCGTCCGATTGTGCCATTGACCCAACGACGCTCAGGGTCGTTGTCGATAAAGATTACCTGTGCCTGCTCCTTAATGGAAAGATTCAATTGTGTCGGCAGAGAACTTTCCGGAAAGTCACCCTCAATAGCTCCCGGCGAGATAAATTCCTCACCCTTTAATTCTGCCAGCTTTTTCTCATTAATATAATCCACTTGGTCACGACGTGTTGCGAGAGTGATATACATATCCTCGCTTTTGGGCTCAAACTGAGGAAAGCATCGTCCGTTAAGAGTTGATAATTCGTCATTGCCTACCGTCTTGTTGCGTATGTGGTCTAATATATTAATGAATACCGGATCAGATTGGCGGTAAACTTTCTGTAATTCTATCGAAACAAGATTCATTTCCTGAAATACCCTTGCAGAGAAAAAGAAGGGGTTAGGGTAGAATAAATTAAGAATCTCTTTTTGGTCGGATGGTAGAACGGGCTCTAACTGGAACACATCACCAACGAGAAGAATCTGCTTACCTCCAAAAGGAAGGCGCGTGTTTTGCGAGAATACTCTCAATATACGATCTACGCAGTCAATTATATCTGCTCTCACCATCGAGATTTCGTCGATGATTACCAATTCCACTTCTGATAGAATCTTGCGATGTTCTTTTCTATACTTAAAGAACTCGAAGATGCGTCCGCCTTGTGTGCTAAGGTCGGGGTCGTCGGGCATAATTGGTCGGAACGGCAACTTAAAGAAAGAGTGGAGTGTCACTCCTCCTGCATTGATTGCTGCAATTCCTGTAGGAGCAAGTACGACATACTTTTTCTTCGTATGCTCGCATATATATTTAAGGAATGTTGATTTGCCCGTTCCGGCTTTCCCTGTGAGGAATACGGACTGGCGAGTGTAAGTAATCAGTTGTAAAGCATCCTGAAACTCTTTGTTGTCTGTGTCAATCTGAAGACTCAAAGGGGAGGCGTTAACGACTTATGTGCATCCATGCACTTTTATGTGTATCTGTAGCACGGAGAGATTCAACTAATACTTCAGCCTCCGATCTGTTAGAGAACTTATCTGCGAATATGCGGATGTTGCTACCCTTTTTTATATAATTTACATTAGGAAATGTTGTCTGGTCTAATCTGCTGATATACTGCCTTGCTTGTTCCTCTGTTTGAACGCTGGCTATAACAGCGTAGTATGTAACACCACTATTACGTACTTGTGGGGCAGGTTGTGGCACTGCTGTCGCAATAGCAATATCAGTATCAACAGGCAATGTTTCAGATTGAACTTGTGTTTGTTCAATGCTTTCAGCTAGTGTTGTGGCTGCCGGAGTATGAGCTATTTCCATAGGGATAATGCTTGCCCTGTAAGATGAGTCAATATCGTTTATAGGAGTAGAAAGCACCAATGTCAAGGCTATTGCAGCAGCTGCAGCAGCGGTTGCACGCAAGAAGTTACGATTTATACGTATATATATATCGCCTTTATTCTTAGTATCAACAGGCAGCAGAGTCTCTCCTCTTTCCTTTTGAAGCTCGCTTAGCGGAGTAAAGTGGAAAACAGGAAAACCATAAGAGTCAATACCGAATAGTCTGTCTTCATTGGAAGCAAATATGTATTGCCCCTCTTCTCCTAAACTTAGTACACCGATTCTGCCTAACTCAAAACTTTGCTCTCCTTGTAATCTTGCTTTAAGGAGATTTACATCCTCTTCAATCATAGAACAAGCCTTGGAATAATCTACAGAATATATTTTCATATATGATTCTGCTAATAATCCATCCTGATGCTTTAATGTCGAGTTAAATGTAACTTCCTTATGCATTGGGCGAAAAATATGTTCCTTCGCAGAGTGATCAGCTGATACTGATTGCAAAACAAATCCACCCAATTCAGGTACAATGACACAGTCGTGCATCATTAATAAGCGTTCGATATGATTTATAAGTCTAAGCATGGTAACAAAGATATATTTTCTTCAAGAAATACCAAAACTAAAAATTACTTCAACAGGTCAGGGCGCAATCGTTCTGTCCTCTCTTGTGCTTGCTGAAGGCGCCATTCATCGATGTTGCGTTGGTGTCCTGATAATAAAATGTCCGGAACTTTCCATCCTTTATAATCAGCAGGGCGGGTATAAACAGGAGGCGCAAGCAGGTCGTCTTGAAAGGAGTCCGACAGCGCACTTTGTTCGTCGCCAATCACTCCGGGTATAAGGCGAACAACTGCATCGGATATTATTGCAGCAGCTAATTCTCCTCCTGTAAGAACATAATCGCCAACAGATATTTCCTTAGTAATAAGGTGTTCACGAATACGGTGGTCGATACCTTTATAATGTCCACAAAGTATTATTATATTATTGAGTAATGACATACTATTTGCCATAGGCTGATCAAGCACCTCTCCGTCCGGCGATGTATATATTACTTCGTCATACGTGCGCTCTTGCTTTAATGCCGTAATGGCTCTGTCTACCGGCTCAACTTGTATAACCATGCCTGCTTCCCCACCGAAAGGGTAGTCGTCTACACGCTTCCATTTGTTTGTGGAATAGTCTCGCAGATTATGCAGATGTATTTCCGCAAGTCCTTTATCTCTTGCCCGTTTGAGGATAGAGCAGTTTATCATGCCGTCAATCATCTCAGGGAGTACTGTAAGTATATCTATTCTCATTAGATTGGTTGTCTTTTTATTTCTTGACCAAAGATAGTGCTTTACGCTCATTAAAATATGCTTTTGTATGAAAGCAATCCCATTTCTCAGATTGGTATACATTCTGTCACTATGGTGAAAAGGATTTACCATTTAGAGTGGCAAAGAAAGGTTCGCTTTTGTGTAATAGCGAAACAGGAAATCTTTACGGTATTTAGGTTCACTATTATGAAAAAGTGATATGCCCTTTTGTCTCATCGTATTGGAACGACAGTTCCATTACATTGAAACGCTCGTTCTATTGTATTGAAACGAGAGGATGATAAAATCTTGCGTCTAAAAGTGTCGGGACAAGAAGGCGATGTATAATCTCGCCCCTACGAGTATTGTGTCCAATAAAGTGTTCCTTTTACACCTAATCATTATGTTCCTTTTGTGACAAAGTAATGGCACGCTCGTGACAATGTATGGAAACGAGCGTGCCATTACTTTGTCACAGCTGTGACATTGCATTGTCACAAGACAATGATTACGTTCACTATTTGTGTAATAGTGAATGTTTTTTCGTCCTACAGGGACGATTGATACTAGCCCAATGGCTTTAGTCTTGGGTCTCATCATACAATAAACGAATGCGTGCTGTAAGTACGCCGGATACAGGTTTTCGGCGTACTTACAGCACGCAAAATATATGTGGGATACATTAAAACCCAAGGCTAAAGCCGTTGGGCTAGGTTCACGGGTCCCTACATGACCAAAAATAGATTCACTTCTTGTGTACAATTGAAAGAACTATGAATTGTTGGATGAACCTTAATCTCTGTTATGTCAGATGAAAAGGAACAGGCTTAGTGCCATCGTTGCCATACCTGCTATAAGACCGACAATAGAAAGATGGTGCTCGCCATACTTCTGCGCACTTGGTAGTAATTCGTCTATCGAGATAAAGATCATAATACCTGCAACCGCGGATAGGATAAATCCGTTCAACGATGGAGTCCAGAAAGGCATAAGTATTAGGAAGCCGAATAACGCCCCGACAGGCTCTGCCATACCTGACAGTATAGACAACCAGAATGCCTTCTTTTTGTTCCCGGTGGCATGATATATCGGTACTGACACGGCAATTCCTTCAGGAATATTATGTATCGCAATCGCAAATGTGATTGGTATAGCTATCTCTAAACCATTGAGAGCAGAAGTGAATGTTGCAATGCCTTCAGGGAAATTATGTATTGCTATGGATAGAGCAATAATTATCCCTGTCTTATTTAGGCTTTTGTAATTCTTATTACTTAGTTCTTCGACATTGTGTATCTCATGAGGATTCTTGTCTTCCGGAATAACAAAGTCAATCAGACTAATAAATAGCATACCGCCAAAGAATGCACACAGCATATAGAAGACACCTGTTCGCTCGCCAAAGCTATCAATAAGACTACTCTTAGCCTCTGGTAGCATCTCCATAAATGATACATAAATCATAACGCCGGCAGAAAACCCAAGTGCTGTAGAAAGAAACTTGGTGTTTGTTCTCTTTGTGAAGAATGCAAGGACGCTACCAATCCCTGTTGATAGTCCTGCGATTAATGTTAGACCGAACGCAATTAAGATACTGTTTGTTTCCATAGAGAAATCCCTTTGAAACAAAAGTAGAAAGTTTTTTCTATATTTATGACCAAATAGATTTATGTATGCGGCAAAATACGGGAGACGATATAGTCGATTTACTTAAAGACCCGCAAAGGCAGCGGGTCGCTTTTACGCAAATTGTTACAGAATATAGTGAAAGGCTGTATTGGCATATACGTAAGATGGTTTTGAGTCATGATGATGCAAACGATTTATTACAAAATACTTTCTTAAAGGCATGGGTTAATATTGACTCTTTCAGAGGAGACTCTTTGTTATCAACATGGTTGTATAAGATTGCAATAAATGAATGTATTACGTTCTTAAATAAACAACGTAATCAGAATAATGTTTCAATAGATGACACAGATGTTTTCTTGCTGGAGAAACTGAAAGGTGATCCCTTTTTTGATGGGGATGCTGCACAATTGAAATTGCAAGAAGCTATTCTGTCGTTACCGGAAAAACAGCGTCTCGTTTTTACTATGAAGTATTACGACGAGCTAAAGTATGAAGATATGTCTAAAATGCTTGACACATCAGTTGGCGCATTAAAAGCATCTTATCATCATGCGATGAAGAAGGTAGAAGCCTTTTTACTAAAAGACATTTAAACTATTTTGTAAAATCACAGTCTATATATCGTTAAAACAGGAAAGATATGGAAGAAAGAAGTAGCGAACTTGATAAAATGAAGGGCAAAAATCCATTCATTGTTCCGGAAGGATACATGGAAGGACTGACTGACCGCATAATGAGTCAGCTGCCTGAGAAGGAGGTTCAGCCAGAAGCACGTAGAGTTTCTATGGTTACGATTGTCCGTCCTTGGTTGTATATTGCAGCATTATTTGCAGGAGTATTATTTCTTTATCAGACAATGACAGGATTTGATAATGATGGATTGTCCATCTCGAAAGACTCTTTAAGAGCCGAATCAACAATGTCAACGGATATTTATGCAATGCAATATTCTTATGAAGACGAATATCTTGAATACTTGGAAACGAGCTATGCCGGTTATATATTGGAAGCAGAACTGTCCGATTTTGAATAATTTGAAGAATATTAGGGCGTTTTTTGCATATTTTTGTAAAATTGATTTGTATGAATAAAATATTTATTATTACTTTTGTGTTATTACTGACTGGGTTAACGAATATTTCGGCCCAAAAGTCAGAACATGAGTCTTTTGATAGAAAGAAATTTACTGAAAAGAGAAATGCTTTTATCACAAGAGAAGTTGGCCTTACATCTGAAGAAGCTACATTATTCTTTCCTTTATATGAGGAGTTTCAGCTTAAAAAATATGAAGCTGGTCAACCGTGCCGTAGATTCAGTCGTGAATTGAAGGAAAAAAAGAATGTCTCAGCAGAAGAGTATTCTAGGGTGCTGGATGAATGTGTTGACGTAAAGTTAAAAGAAGCTCAAATCGAAAAAAAATATTACGAGAAGTTTAAAGAGATACTTTCTCCTGAAAAGATTTATAAAGTCAATCGCTCTGAATATAAGTTTGCGAGAGAATTTATAAATGACAGGCATAAGAGGAGATAACTATTTGGTATCAAATAGTGAGGAAATCATTATTTGTGTTTTTTGTTTAGATTTAGTTTTGGCGTTTAAGTTAAGGGGGGAGGCGACGTGATGTCGGTTCCCCTTTCTTTTTATAATCCTAATGCTTTTGCCTCATCCCAGATTTTATCCATTTCATCAAGGGTCATATCTTTAAGTGATAAGCCTTTCTTAATTGTTTGCTCTTCCAGATAGTTAAAGCGACGTATGAATTTCTGGTTTGTTCTTTCCAGCGCATTATCGGGATTTATTTTGTATAGTCGGGCGGCATTTATTATGCTGAAGAATAAATCGCCAAACTCTCCCTCCATTTTGTCAGCATCCATCTTATTTATCTCGGTCTTCAGCTCGGAGAACTCTTCGGCTACTTTGTTCCAAACCTGCTCCTTTTGCTCCCAGTCGAAGCCGACATTACGAGCTTTGTCTTGAATGCGATGTGCTTTAATTAATGATGGTAATGATGTGGGAACACCTTCGAGTACGGTTTTATTGCCTCCTTTTTCCTTTAGCTTTAGGGCTTCCCAGCTTTGTTCAACCTTTGCACTTGTGTCTGCTGCATCATCACCGAATACGTGTGGGTGTCGATATCTCAGTTTGTTGATAAGGCTATCGCATACGTCTTTTATGTCGAAAGCCTCCTTCTCCGATCCTATCTTTGCATAGAATATAATGTGAAGGAGCATATCGCCGAGCTCTTTTTTGATGTTCTCATTGTCGTCACGCATTATTGCGTCACACAATTCGTATGTCTCCTCTATTGTGTTTATCCGCAGACTTTCGTTCGTCTGCTTTCTGTCCCAAGGGCATTTCTCTCTCAGTTCATCAAGGATATCCAACAGTCGTCCGAAGGCGGCAATCTGTTCTTCTCTTCTTCCCATTTTATTTAGACTCTTTAAATGTAGCTAACCCACTTTGCAGGAATTGTATGTATTCATCTACATTTTCATTGTATGCATATGATGGTGCTAAAGGTTTTCCCTCTGCGTTTAGTAATACATAAAATGGCTGTGCATTTGCACCAAACTTGCTACGTTGTAGGTAACTCCATTTGTCACCGACAGTTCTCAGTTTGCGGGTTCTCCCGTTTTCCTCTATTTCTATTACCTCTGGTAGCCTCGTCTTGTCATCGACCATTAATGTAATCAATACATAATCGTTTTCGAGTATGCTTTTTACTCTGGAATCAGTCCATACGGCAGCCTCCATTTTTCTGCAATTCACGCAACCATAACCGGAGAAGTCAATCATAACCGGCTTGTTATTTCGTTTGGCATAAGCCATACCTGTTTCGTAATCGTCAAAGTGAGCGTGCACCTCGTCCTCGTAAAGATTGAAGTCCTGTGTTTTCAGAGGCGGTGTGAATGCGCTGATTGCTTTTAATGGCGCACCCCAAAGTCCCGGAACCATATAGACTGCAAAGGCAAATGATATTATAGCCATAAACAAGCGTGGAACCGATACATATTTAAGGTCGCTATCATGGCTGAACTTAATCTTACCAAGCAGGTATAATCCTAACAATGCGAATATCACAATCCATAATACAAGGAATACCTCTCTGTCAAGTATACGCCAGCCGTATGCAAGGTCTGCTACGGATAAGAACTTCAATGCCAATGCTAACTCTAAGAAACCAAGTACCACCTTAACAGAGTTAAGCCATCCTCCGGATTTAGGCATATTCTGTAATATATTAGGGAAGATTGCAAATAAAGCAAAAGGAATTGCTAATGCTAAAGCAAAGCCGAACATCCCGATTGCAGGACCGACTGCGCTACCCATTGATGCCGCTTGCACAAGTAATGTCCCGATGATAGGTCCTGTACAAGAGAAAGACACCAATACTAAGGTGAACGACATAAAGAATATGCTTAGAAAGCCGGTAGTCGAATCCGCTTTGCTATCCATCTTATTTGTCCATGAAGAAGGTAGAGTCATTTCGAATGCTCCGAAGAACGAGATTGCAAAGACTATAAGCAGCAGACAGAATATAATATTGAAGATAGCATTAGTCGCTAAATCATTAAGAGCACTTGCTCCAAATATCCCTGTGATAAGCAATCCCATAGACAGGTATATAATGATTATCGAGATACCATAAAGTATTGCATCTGCTATTGCACGCCTTCTGTTCTTTGTGCGCTTCAGGAAGAAACTCACTGTCATTGGAATCATTGGCCATACGCAAGGAGTAAGTAAAGCCAATAAACCTCCGGCGAATCCTGCGATAAAGATGAATATCCAATGCATATCAGCGGCTGTGATAGTTCTATCGCCAAAAGCTCTCATTTCTTCTACGACAGGAGCCCATAAATTGACATCCTCCGTCACACTTTCAGGAATACTATTGACCGTTGGAGCAGCCCTGCTTCCCTGACTTGCAGGAGCAGAAACAGCTTCTCTTGCAACCTCTTCCGATAAATCAGACGCAGCCTCAGCGGTATTTGTCGTTTCAACACTTGTTATAGAGAGATAATTTCTGCCAAAGGAGAAATCCATGCGATCAGGAGGCAGACACGTTTGATCATTACAAACCATAAACTCAACCTCTCCCTCTATTTTGAACTTGACAGGATCTGTGACTTTTAGCTTCTGAGTGAAGGTTACAGTGCCGTAATACCACCTCAAATCCATTGAGAACAAATCATCATATATCGTTGTCGGCGCAATAGACGAAGTCGGTTCTCCAACCAACTCAGCTCCTTGCAATTCCTCGAAGGTAAAGGATGTAGAAACTGGTCCGCCATCGGGCAGGTTCATATCATAAAGATGCCAGCCATCATCTAAAGTTGCGGTGAATAATATCTCCGGCTCTGCAGTATCTGTTTTGGTTAACTTAATATCCCACGATGCCGGACTGAATATTTGTGCCTGAAGAATAATAGGAAGAATAACGAGGAATAGAGCAAGAACGATCTTTTTCATAGTGTTATTATTTTGTCTTTTTAACTAACGCATTAAAAACGGAAGGAACAGGCGTCTCAAAGCGCATCTTTTCTTTTGTGATAGGATGAATGAAATGTAATTTGCGAGCATGAAGAGTCAGGCGACCTGAGGGATTACTCTCTGCACCATATTTAGCATCTCCTGTAATCGGATGACCGATTGATTCCATCTGCGCACGTATCTGGTTCTTGCGTCCCGTCTCGAGGTCAAGCTCCAATAATGAATAATTGTTATTCGTACGCAATAGATTATATCTTGTTATAGCCTCCTGACCTTCGCCGGAGACAGAAACATACACTTTCAATCCTGCATTCTCTTTTAGAAATGATGAAATTATGTCAGTATCTTTCTCAGGTCTTCCTTCTACAACTGCCACATAACTGCGCTTTGTTATAGAATCATTCCATGTGTGCTGTAGGTCGGACTGTACGCCTCTGTTCTTTGCGAACATCATAAGTCCTGAGGTTTCTCTATCAAGGCGATGCAATACAAATATCTTATTTCGCGGGTCGCTTTTCTTTACATAATGGCTTAATATATGGTAAGCCGTATTCTCCTTTTCTCTGCCACTAGCAACTGAGAGTAGTCCTTGCTTTTTGTCTACCACGATAAGATATTCATCTTCCCAAACAATCTTTACCATTGGGTGGTTGAATACGATACGTCCTTTACCGAATGTAATCTCTACAACATAGTTAGGTTCTAGCGGTGTATCAAAGCGAGTGGTTGTTTCTCCATTAACGGAGACTTGCCCCTTACTCAATAACGATTTAACCGAACTACGACTCTGGTCGCTAAATGCTTTAAACAAGAAAGACAATAATGTATCCTTCTCTTTGACCGTAATTCGTCGTCCGCCCGGCTCTCTGCGTCTTCCTGCTCCTTTATTGCGTCTCATTTATTTTCTTTATTATGAGCTACAAAGATAGTGAAATTTTGGGGAAGCTGTATAGTTAAGGCTTTGGTCTATATAGTGTCGTGTCGTTAAGTCGGTAATTTTAATCGTCAATGTAAAGGAACTGCCCTTTACTGTCGAACTTCAATTCGAGGTCGTGCAGCCCGTGTAATTCTATTTCATATCCGAATCGCTTTATCTCAACCATCTTAATGTTTCTGTCGGGATATGTTTGGCTGATATAGCTAGTAAGATTCTCAGGCAATAGTTTTAATACTGACTCAGGGATTAGCTCTTTGCGGGTTTCTGCTTTAGTCCATTGTCCTTTTGAGGAAAACTCAAGCTCTGTCCCGTTGCTTAATAACACTTCGTATCCGTCCCAATCTTTATCGGCATACACCATTTCAATATCAGGGAAATGCGTCATCAGAAATGTCCTTGCTGCCTGTGGCAACTGCTCGAAATGCACAGGCTTGTCTTTGTCGCAACTTGTTATAGCGAAAGCCATACTCACAATACATAACGTCATAAATAACAAACTCATTCTTTTCATCATTGCTTTCATATTATTAAATGTTTTAGTTTATAAAGAATCCTACTGATAATTTTATGTTTGAATTATAGGAATTATCATCATCGAAAGGATAATCCCTTTTATTGATTTTCATAAAGCCATGTTCGTATCCCAATCCGAAGACAGCCTTTTTGTATTGGACATTAAAGCCGACTCCGGCTCCCATATCAAAACGATTATTGTTGTCATTGAAGAAATCATCCCTCATTGTAACATCGTTTCCGTTCTCAATGCCTTTGACATCAATTTTCCCGTTTAATCCATAGCCGAAGTATAACCCTAAAGACGGATAAACGCTAAGGTTCTCTGCTAATTCGACTTTGTAGATTGCGTATAAAGGCATTTGTAGATAAGATGGATTCGCTGATGCTTTATAGTCGTCTATCCTGTTTGGACGGTCATAGTCCTTCTCTGTTTCTTTTCCTCCCATAAGAGAATAATAAAGACCACTTTCCAATCCCAGATTTTTGTTGAACATATACTGTGTCATGATTCCGGCGTGGAAGCCTGCTTTTGCGTCAAGACTGTATGGTCCTAAATCTTCTATAGAAGAAACATTTAATCCACCTTTTACTCCAATCGAAAATTGAGCATTTGCCGCAATTGTGAACAGACAGAATGTAGCTAATACTAAAATTTTTGTTTTCATCATTTCAATTTTAAATGTTTAATTATTGATACAAAGATGGAGTGCGATTCTGAAAAGATTCTGGAATCGGAGAAGAGGCGATAGGTTTTTGATTAGAAGTTAGACGATCGGAATGTCTTTCCCGAAAGAGTGAACGTGTGTATTTGCTTGCTGTATGTATAACGAATATTCATGCCGTAGTGCTTGCAGATTGATTTTACAAGGGATAATCCCAAGCCGGTGGAGCTTTCTTTTCCTCTTTCTCTGTAAAAGCGTTTGAAGATTTTTGTTGTATCTAAAGGCTGGTCTATTCCTGAGTTGGAGAACGTGATTGCCGACTTCTCTATCTCAATTCGCATTGTCCCGCCTTGCTGACTGTGGACAAAGGCGTTCTTTATTAAATTATTGAAAAGCACGTTCGCCAATGTTTCATTCAGTTGGAGTACGCTCTCTTCTTTCTCGTCAAACGCTATTGTCAGATTACGGTAAGCATATATCTCGGAGTAGTCGTACAATATCTTGCTTAGCAACTTATTTACATTTATTGGAATGACTTCGGGGTATTGTCCGTTCTCTATTTTTGTCAATAGCAGTAACGTCTTATTCATCTTGATAACATGGTCGAAAGTCCGGCAAGTTTTTAGGACTTCCTCCAATTGCTTTTCCGTCAGGTTCGGGTCATCGGCAAGAATCTCAAGCCTGTTACGGCATATTGCCAAAGGAGTCTGCAACTCATGCGAGGCATGACCGATAAACAGTTTTTGTTGTTCGTACAACTCTGTGCTGCGCCTTGCACTGCGCCTAATTGCATCTTCCAGTTTTCTGAATTCGGTTATATTTATTTCGTCGGTAAACGGCTTATACTCCTTTTCTACGCTGAACTTATCCAACCATTTAAGCATTTCGTATAATGGACGAAAGCTATTGCTTATCACTCGGTAGCTGACCCCTACGATGGCAATCATCATACCGATATAAAGAAGAACGAACCATAGTAGAATCGTCTCCCGAAGATCCTCCTTTTCTATTGTTGGTATCGATACTGTTAGCTCGTAATGCTTGCCACTATTATCTCTGAATGTCGTTCTCAGCACACGTGCAGGCTCGGTTTCTCCTTTGAATTCGAGATATACCATTTCGTCGGTATAGCGAATGTCTCTGTTTGCCGAGGCGTATTGTTCGGTGACTTCTACGATATGATAGCTATTGTTTGTTCCATTGTCCTTTGACGGCAGTGGCTCTCCGTAGTTGGCTTTTTTTATTATATATTCGGAATAATCCTCGAGCGAATCATCTGTCTCGTCATTTATTTCATCGATAATGATAAAATAAAAAAGTCCCGACCAAACGAACATCAGCAGCAGTAGCACTACTGATATGCGTTGTATAATTCTGGTGGTGAGTTTCATTCCTTTAATTCTTTTATCTCTCTATCTCTATTAATTTTCTATCAGCTTATAGCCAAAGCCGTAAACTGCTTTTATCTCCAAAGAAGAATTGTAGTCTTTCAGCTTCTTTCTGAGATTCTTTATTTGCGCATATATAAAGTCGAAATTATCAACTTGGTCGATATGGTCGCCCCAAACGGCTTCCGCAAGTACTTCTTTATTCACTAATCGGTTGGGGCGACTGATGAAATAGCTGAGAATATCATACTCCTTCCTGTTAAGTTCGAGAAATTCTCCGCCTATATATACCTCAAATTTTTCAGGAAGAATCTTCACATTTCCCAGCTCAATACACATCTCGCCTTTATGATGTTTCCTTCGGATTACGCTGGCTACACGAGCAGCAAGCTCAGCAAGATGAAAAGGTTTGGCTAAATAATCGTCAGCTCCGAGATTCAGTCCCTTAATCTTGTCGTCAATAGAATCCTTAGCTGAAATGATAATTACATTTTCCTGCTTCCGCATCACTTTGAGCTGCTGTAAAATACTTAGTCCGTCACCATCGGGCAGCATGATGTCCAATAAAATACAATCATAATTATAATCCGACACCTTTTGTAGAGCGTCGGCTACTGTTCCTGCAACTTCGATGATATAGCGCTCTTTCTCGAGGTAGTGTTGCATAATCTCCCGCAACGAAGGTTCGTCTTCTATGATTAGTATTTTCATTATAAAATGGGTGTTTCTTTACAAAAGAAAGGAAAAAAACTGAAAGATTTCTGAAATGCTGTGTAGACTTGTTTTGACTTCGTAAAAGAAAATACCCGATTTTATGCGACTTCTGAGCGTTTTGGACAAGACAAAAGAAGTTTTATTTCTCTGTCCATTGGACAGAAGTCTGAATACAATTGCAGGAAGGTTCTGTCTAGTGGACAGAATCTTCCTGCAGTCTGCGGCAAGGTTCTGTCCATTTTTCAGGGCAAAAACGCCGTTGTAATCAAGTGGATGTCAGTGTGTTCTTAAAATGAATAAGACAAATCTACGCCAAACTGAGCCGGACGAGATTGCTGATAATATGTATTTCCACTGGAAACGAAGGAAAAAACAGAATAATCCTCGCCTGTTAGGTTGCGACTCCAAACATCTAATCTTACGTTGCCTTTGCGGACGCCGACTTTCGCGTTAACTGTTCCTATGAACGATTGATAATACGGATTATTTTCATCATCCTTGTTTGCTTCATTCCAGTATATTCTTCCTGCGCCTGTGTATTGTGCAGAAGCGGTAAACTGATCGATAAAGCTATTTCTGATTAGCTTGCTATAATTCAATCCGCCCGAGAAAGTATGATTTGGAGTATAAGGAATAACATTCCCTGAATGGTCATCTTTACCGTCATGGAAATCGGTAAATGTTGCCTTTGTATATCCGTAGTTGATGTCTGCACTAAGTCCGTCGACGATATTAACGTGTACCGAAGCCTCTGCACCGTAGCTTTCTGCCTTACCTGCATTGCTCAGGTATCGTCCATTACCGCTGCTAACAAATTTCGTTAGTTGCACATCATTGATATCCATGTAGAACAATGTAAATTCAGTATGCAGTCTGTTCTTTATAAGCTCGCTTTTCACGCCTGCCTCATAGCTCCAGCTTGTTTCCGGTTTGTATGAAATAACTTCTTTTACCAACATCGGCTCTTGTATCGGCTCTGGCATCATCTGACCGAACGCACTTAATACATCATACTGCATAAGGCTTTGCATTATATCTGCCGACATTTGAATATTATATCCTCCTGCTTTATATCCTTTTGCTACGGATAAATAAGTAAATGTGCTTGGGGAAAATTCGTATTTCAGAGAAACCTTCGGCAATATCTGCCAGAAATCCTGTGAAAGACTTTCGTTTACTATCGAAGCCGGATACATATTGCTTATATCGGTTGGCGGCATGGCTGGCGACATCTGCATATTGAGGTTCATTTTTGCCTCCGAGCTATATTCAAGCTCTTGCTTTTCGTAGTCTAAGCGCACCCCTGCCGTAAGTGAAAGTCCGTTGACGAAAAGATTATTATATGTAGATTGATGATATAAAGCAGTTCCGTAAGAAGGCGTTTTGAAATCTCCTGGCACGGATAGTGAATTGTTGGCTACTGTGATTGTTGGCATTCTGGGATTCTCAACTTTGAGATTGTCGAAGATGCGTTCCTGGAAAATAGTTCTGATGCCATCTTCCATAAAGACTACAGGTGCGGAAACCTTATGGTCGTTGTAAAAGCCATTTGCTCCGAATGACCATTGGTAGTTTGAGTTTGTCAGACTCTTTATAGAAACCTCCTGATTGAACACGTGCTGATCCTGCTTTTGACTCATGTAATAAATATCCAAAGCTGAGAAGTCTTGGTCAAGGAAAGCATCATCGTCAAGAAGCTGGTATCCTGTTGTGCTTGTAAGCAAGAAGTTGTCAGTCTTGTATTCCAACCTGAAATTGTTTGCAAGCGTTGTGCGCTCGTAAGTACTCGGTCTGTTGATGTTTACAGGATTAAGAACGCCTGTTTCGCCGTTTAATATTCTGTATGGGAAAGCACCTTGTTCGATACGATCTGCACTTAATGTGTATGACAGGAAGAGGTTTTGCGTAGCTTGCCATCCAAGTTTTAAGCGTCCGCCGAATGACTCTTCGCTATCTACTTTCTCGTTAGTGTATTCATTATTGAAGAATCCGCTGTTGCGATCATAGTATGCACTTACAGAGATTCCGATATTGTCTCTTAGCTTGTTATAATGAGAAGCCTTTGCCTTAAACACTCCATAATTACCACCTGAAAGAGACACTTTCGTTCCCTGATAATCCATTGGCGAGAGCGTATATATATTAATGATACCGCCCATTGCATTTCTTCCGTAAAGAGTTCCCTGCGGTCCGCGCAATACTTCGATGCGTTGAATATCCGATAATTCAAAGTCGAACGTACTCTTGTCGAAATACGGCATATCATCAACATACAAGCCGATAGATTGTCCGCTTGCACGAGTACCGATACCACGCAGATAAATAGCAGAAGTCATCTTCGAGCCGTAATTTGGTATATAAAGATTCGGCACGTAGGCTGTAATGTCTTTTATCGCTGTTATTTGTCTTCCGGAGATAGCCTGAGGAGTAACAATCGAAGCAGCAGCAGGAATCTGCTTGAATTGATTGGTTTCCTTTGTTGAAGAAGTAACGATAACCTCATTCAGGTTTAATAATTTAATAGTATCATTAGAAGAGAATGTTCCCTCTGCATTTGCAGACAAGGAGAAGATGGCACATAGTGCAATAAATAAACGTAGTTTCATTGATTATTATTTGTAGATTTTACTTTGGCAAAATAATAGAGAATAAATAGGGACAGCAATCACTAGATGTAGTGATTTAAAACAAAATGAAGCTGTCCCATATTTTTTTGTCTAAAACAACAGTGGTAAAGGTAAATGTGTGAATATTAGAAGGGTGGATGCTGTTGCGGGGAGTGCTTTCGCATTGTTTTTCTGCCCTTTCATTGTCTATCTGAGTGAAACCTTGTAGTTTTGTTGATAGGAAAATCGGTATAAAACTGCTGAGTGTCAATCGTGTTTTAATTAATGACGTATGATATTTCTTCTCTGGGGAAAATGTGATACGCAAGATTTGGTAGTTTAAACTTGTCGTTAGTAAAATTTATAAACAAAAACAATGAACAAACTTTTTTTAAACCATTTAGCAATGTTCTGCCTGCTTGCGCTTAGTGCGTGCGGAGATGGAAAGACCACGGAACAGTGGGAAATAAAGAGGGGAATGAACCTCAGCCACTGGCTTTCTCAGAATGGGAGAAGCCAAACAGGAGTGGAGCGTTATGCTCATGTAAGCGAGAAAGACTTCGCAACAATCGCGGCTGCTGGATTCGACCACGTTAGACTGCCGATCGACGAAAAGGAATTGTGGACAGAAGACGGACAGAAGATTCCTTATACATTTGGATTGCTACATCAGGCAATCGAATGGTGTAAGAAATACGACCTTCGTGTATTGGTTGATTTGCATATCATCCGTTCGCATCACTTTAATTCCGAAGCGGAGAATACATTGTTTACAGAAGAATCTTCGCAACAGATATTACTGAACCTGTGGAGAGACCTTTCTGATGAGTTAAAGCAATATCCAAACCATTTTATGGCGTACGAATTGATGAACGAGCCGGTAGCAGCAGAACACGATCAATGGAATCAGTTAGTCGCTCGTATGGTGACTCAGATAAGGGAGCAAGAGCCGGAGCGCAAACTGTTTATCGGAAGCAACCGCTGGCAAGGATTGGATTATTTGAAATATCTTGAAGTTCCTGCTAATGACCCGAATCTTGTTATCAGTTTCCATTATTATGAGCCGTTTCTTATAACGCACTATAAAGCATCTTGGATGCCTGATATGCAGATACCTTTCGAGGTTAATTATCCGGGGGAACTTTTTAAGCAATCTGACCTTGATCAATTATCAGCAGAGCAGAAGGACGACTTAGCATGGACATTAGGCAATTTCGATATTGACTTTATGGACGAGCGAATCTCAATAGCAGTACAACGCGCAAAGGAATTAGGCTTGCCATTGTATTGCGGAGAATTTGGTTGTATCTATCCGAATATGCCGGCAGAGGTGCGCGAGAATTGGTTTCGCGATGTCGTTGCAGTATTTGAGAAATACGATATTCCTTATACAGTCTGGGACTACAAAGGCACTTTCAAAGTGTTTGAGGCGGACAACACACCGACCAACTCATATATCCTAAAGACATTGACAGGAAAATAAACAACGAACATGCTCTCTCTGAGGAAAACAAATACAAAGCCATGCTAACTATCACGGGAAGCATGGCTTTTTGCTTCGTCTGACAAATAACGACTGCCTTCATATCAACAGCCAGTGACGGTGCTTTGGGCTGATTTTTATTAATAAAAGAGGCGGTGTTCTGAAAAAAACTTTCAAGCAAAGTCTTGCCTTTATGAAGATAAAAAATATCTTTGTACTCAGTCGTATGAGAAAAACAACACTAAATATCACTCCGTTAACGCTTTTTAACCACTCAGATTTGTTACTCTACTCCGAAATATTAGAGAGAGAGAGAGAGAGAGAGAGAGAGAGAGAGAGAGAGAGAGAGAGA
>JGI996J12353_1000040_pt1 | contig 41252 bp, 35 predicted proteins | sample IntmicLarv5ML5BL_FD_12353 | JGI IMG/M metagenome (IMG submission 12353) | reverse complement strand
GAACAATCTGGCCATCGCTATCGGGACTCGCGCCTATTATCATCTGCGTTGTTTGTCCCGCAGGCAGGATTACTCGTTCGCCTCGTCTTGCTTCGGGCTCACGCCTAGTCAAACGGTCTAGCTGCTTCATAGGGGTAATTATTGTTTGTTTGGTTTTGGCTGGTGCTAGGAGTTTTAAACTCTTTTCGCTTGGCAGTTCTATGTTGGCGCTCATTCTGTCTGCCAGACGCGCGGCCTGCTCTATAAGTTCGGGACTCGCGCCAGGTATTGCTTTTACATGCACGTAGGCGCGAAACTTATACTCCCCGCGTAAAAGCGTGAGAGTTTCTACCAGCTTTTGCATAGTGTAGTCGGGGCTAATTTCCACCGCGCTAGAGAGGAACAGCCCCTCGATGTAGTTACGTCTATAGAAACCAACAACAATCTCGCAAACCTCGCGCGGCGTCAGGCTGGCGCGAGGAATATTGTTGTCGCGGCGGTTGATGCAGTATGCGCAATTATATTCACACTTATTGGTTAGCAGTAGCTTTAGTAGCGATATACAGCGTCCGTCGCTTGTGAACGAGTGGCACACGCCTGCAATGTTGCACTGCCCTACCGAGCCCTGTTGTGCTCCCCGTGCGCTATTAGAAGAAGAGCACGAGACATCGTACTTTGCGCCTTCTGTTAAAATCTTCATCCGCTCGTCAACAGAGCCTAACACTATATCCACGCACATATTATAGAACAATTGTTTTATGATATGCAAGCGAATTTGATGGATTTTTAATCCAAGATTATATAAACAACTTGTTCTTTGTTCTCAAAGGGTATTGACATCTTTTTGTTTTAGAGTATACTTATAGCAATAAAGTTGAAGGAGAAAATCATAATATGGCATACACAACATGGACAACCTCTGGCTTTGCAAGCGGTCAGGATATGAGCGTGGATCATTTTCTGATGACTTGTGCCAGATGTTTTAAATGGATGGAGCACATTGGAGATGTCGCTCCAAAAACATATGAATTAAAAGACTGGTTACCTGACCCTGAGCATTATAAGAAATTTGGCTCAGAAGCAGGTGTGGCATGGGCATTAAAAAGTACTGAAAAGATAAAAGAGTTTTATGCGAGTCTACCGAACGCTAAACTACCTAAAGAGATAGCTCAAACGACAAAGGTAGAAAATGCTGTAAAATCTGATATAATGTATGCAGGAGCGAATCTAGCAAAACTTAACAATAGCGGTTCAGCAGAGGAACAAATACTAGAAACCTTGGTATGGAATCACCAAAGGCTAGAGTATCTTAGCAGTCTTACTGATAAACAAAAAGAAACAAAATTTGAGGAGTACATGCAGGCTCTTGCGAAGGAAGAAAGCACCAAGGCTCAGGCTTGTTTGGAAGTTTGTAATAGAGGCGAGGCGATGATTGCTTGCATCGAGGCTTGGAGATGTCCTAAAGAATTCGCTGAGGTCAAAGAGCTTGCCTTGGATGCTGTAAATCAGCGTTTGATATCTGAAAAACGAGAGCCTAAGAATGCAAAAGAAAAAATGGTTGAACTCAAAGATTTGGGCGCGGAAGGTTGGTTTTCTCAAGAAGTGGACATCAGAGAATCTGCGGTTTATGGGTGCAGAAAGGAGCTTGTGGAAAGAGCGTTGCTAACAAGGGGAGTAAAAATGGCGCTACCAGGGCGTGATGATCATATCCTTCGTGAAGTTGACGAGAGGATTGCGGCAAAACTTGCAGAAGGACAAGAAGCTATAGTAAAGCCTGATAACAATTTATCTAAGCCAAGACGCGTACTAACAAGATAAACACTGAAAACAAGCGACCTATTAAAGGCGCTTGTTTGTTTTTCGGGGCTTGGGTTTATGCTTACGAGGTCAGTTACCTATTCTTGTATGTCAGCTTTACGACGTGCTACTGCTCTATTCTTGCTTTGATATAGTAATTTGACAAATTAGTTTGGCATGTTATAATTACACTAAAAAATAACACAATTTACTAAAGGAGAAAAAATATGATTGACTTACATTTGCATACCAACAGTTCAGATGGTACACAGACAGTTCAGCAACTGCTTACACGCGCACAAGACATGAAGCTAGACGTTATAAGCATAACCGACCATAACTCAGTTGATGGTTACGATGTGATTAAAAAAGATAAATGTCGTAATTTGTTTAATGGGCAGATTATAGTAGGTTCTGAGATGTACTTTTGCGAGCAAGGCATAAACAATGAGATTCTTGGATATGGGCTGGATACTGATACTATTAAAAGTTCGCCTTTGTTTGATACAGACATTAAGCGTCAGCAACAAATGGAGTTTTTAGATATTGGGTATGAAGTGTTTAAAAATGTTGGGTTTAAGATGTCGCCTATTAGTAAGCTACAGCAGCAGGTACTAAGTAGCAATGTGATTGCCGTTGACTGGCTGATAGATGACGCTGTGCTACACGAAGAAAATAAAGCGCTCATAGAGAAAATGGGCATCCCCATGAACGAGCAATATTATTTTCAATTTATTGATAACGAAAATAGCCCGTTATTTGTGCCAGTGAGAAAATACACGCCCACCCTAAAGGATGCCTCAAAGATTATAAGAGATGCTGGCGGCTTGGTTTTTATGGCACATATTTTTAGAATTCCAAATGAGGAACAAGCTAAAGCCTTGCTGGATTATGCGACTAGCAATAGACTGATTGACGGAGTTGAAGTGTACTACAGGAATTTCACCACGGAACAGATTGAGTATTTGGAAAAGTATTGTAAGAAACACAACTTGCTCATGAGTGGTGGGAGTGATGCACATCATCTAAAAGACCCTATTTGCTATGCGGGGCAGCGACACAACAGCATTTCCAACAACCTAGTTGAGCCTTGGCTTGGAAGAGTAAGGAAGATTTAGCTACGCTTACCGTCCTTTTATATTAGCTCGTCTCGCATGTGATTGCAAAAAGTTGAATATTGACACCATTTAAAAGCAGTGGTATAATGACAGCATGGAAAAAGATAAAAGAGTTACTATAGACCTTTTTGAGCTACTGGTTACGCATAAGTGTAACCTATCTTGCGGACATTGCTTACGCGGACAAGCCCAGAATGCTAGCCTTACGCCAGAGCTTGCGGATAAGTTTTTTTCGCAAGTGACTAAGATATATCAGTTGACGCTCTCTGGCGGAGAGCCTACACTTGAGGTTGAGGGGCTTAAAGCGGTTTTATCAAGCATTAAAAAGTATGGGGTTAAAGTTGGAATGATACACTTGCCAACCAATGGAACCAATATAACCGATGAGTTTATAGATGTTATGCTTGAGTTTAAAGAATATATAAAAGAGAACAGAAAAGAGGGCTGGACTAAGAGGTTTGAAGATCAAGATGCCGAGATCTGCATATCTATAAGCGCCGATAAGTTTCATTTAACCGAAACCTTTAAAAAGAGCCTTACTGTTGAACAGCTTGTTGGAATGATAGGTAAATTAAAGCCGTACTTTGAGGTGGTGATGGCAGACTCGCTAGACCAGCCGCTTGTGAATACTGGACGAGCGAAAAGCATAAAGACAAGCGAAAAATTTAATTGTGCACCTATGAAAACTATTATGTTGAAAGCCGAGAAAGAAGATGGCATATCGTATCATGTAGGTCCATTTGTGGGCATGGACGCTCGTGGTAACATAGCGCATACCGACTGCACTAGTTTTGAGTACATACAGAAGCGTAATGCGGGCAATATTGCCGACACAGATTTAATAACACTGCTTTCTAGGTATAGCGACAAACACACAACCAGCCCTGCCGAATATGTTGAGCTAAAGGAAAAATACGCTCAAGCTTTTTTTGCCCAATTTGAACCTGCGAAAAAGCAGAAACTAGGGCATAAGAGGCAGGAGCCATCACAAAAGTAGCGATAGGACTAGAAAGATCTCGTAACAGTACGGAAATAATAGCTAGTGCCGATTTCCTTATAATGCTAGAGTACTAGCAAAGTAGAGGGAAGTAATGGTACTATATTAATAAAAGGAAGTGGAAGTTATGGATATAAAGATTAAAAGTGAAGAAGGTAGTTTTAAGTATCGTGTTGCGGGCGTGTTGTGGAAAAACAACAAAATGTTGTTACAGACGAAAGATAACGGCTTTTTTGCTCTGCCTGGCGGGCATGTGCATTTAGGCGAGAGCGCCGAACAAGCGGTTGAACGAGAGATGAGAGAGGAGCTTAAGGTAGAGACGGAAGTGACTTCCCCACTTGCGGTTATAGAAAACTTTTTTAACAATGAACTGGGGCTGGTAACGCATGAAATTTGTTTTTATTATAACATGCGACTTAAAGATGAAACTAGTTTAACTGGCGATGACTATGTAGTGTTTGATGAAGAGGACGGCAAGTTGGATTTTAGATGGTATTCCTCTGACGAATTGAAAAATGTGGATTTTAGACCTAAAGAGTTTAAACAAAAGTTGTTAGAAAAGCCCCAGTCGTTTTTTAAAATGACTATAGACCAAACAAAGAAGTGATGGACGGGCATACTTGCTAAAAGTGATTAGCATGTACATTTGCTTAGAATAAATAGCGTAGGTACTTGTGCTTAAAGTTGACACTGTGTTAAATGTATAGGAATAAGAACTTATAAAAGTTTTTTGCGGTAAATTATTGACACAATTCTGTTTTTCTGCTAAACTACACATACGTTTGCTTTAAGGTTCGCCTCTTGTTTGGTTCCCAAACTACGAGATGCCAGTTTAGAGCATTCGGCTGTTAACCGACAGGTCGCAGGTTCAAATCCCACATGGGGAGCCAAACATTCCTTAAGAGACGTTTTAGGTGTCAAGAAAGGAGATAAAATGAGCTTAAGAAGAGAGGGTTTTGAGCTTGCAGCAAGTCAGCTATTAAAGTTGAATTCTCGCGCGAATGAGTTGTTTAAAAACCTTGATTTACCGTTGGAAAACAAAGTTCAAATGGACCATTACGGTAGTCCATATTTATTTGGAAAAGTTATATGTGAAGAAACAACTGATGATGAACTGATTCAAATAATCAAGTCAACTCCTGAAAAATCATGGAATGGGAATATTAGCTTTTTTGGAAAATGGATTGAACCGAGCAAATAGAGCTTCCATCGCCAAAAACCGCTACGCAATTTGTTGCCTAAAATATGAATATTCCAGTATTTTTATTCCTCAGTAGCTCAGCTGGTAGAGCATTCGGCTGTTAACCGACAGGTCGCAGGTTCAAATCCTGCCTGAGGAGCCAGTAAAGGTTACGCCCATGACGATGTACTAGACATTGTCATGGGCGTTTATCTTGGGTATAATGTAAAAGCCAATGGAGGAACTATGATATTTTTTAGGGAAGGACTGAGGGAAAAGCTAAAAGCCGTTACTAAAGACAACTATTATATTGTTGCGGATTTTAATAGAACTTTTACAAAGAGTGAGACGCCTAGTTCCTGGAGCGCCATTTCAAAAAGCGGAACTTTGGGAGCAGGCTATGTTGAAGATAGACAAGCACTATTTGAAAAGTATAGACCATATGAAATAGACCTGACGCTGGATGAAAAAATAAAAAGCCGCTACATGACAGAGTGGTGGGAGCAGCATGTGGCGTTGTTTGTTAAACATAAAGCTACTAAAAACATTTTTGAACTTGTGGGAAGCGATAATAATCTTTTCCAATATAGAAGAGGGGCGCGGGAGTTTTTAGAGCTGATGCACCATAGAAGCGCTCCAGTGCTTATTGTTTCCGCCGGGGTTGGTGACATAATAGAAAACAGCATGCGTCATAACGGAATGCTCTTTACAAATATTGAGATAGTCAGTAACTTTATGGCGTATAGGGGTGGAGTTGTATGCGGTTTAAACGGAGGCGCAATTCATTCGCTAAATAAAGATGAGGCGTGCCCTACAGGTGGCTTTAAGAAAATGATAGCTTCGAAAAGCGATGTCTTTGTCTTGGGCGATAGCATTGATGATATTAAAGCCGTTCCTGAGAGAGAAAGAGAGCGCGCAATTAAAATTGGTTTTTGTGAGGCAAATAACAAAGAAAGCTTACCAGCTTTTAGGGAAGCTTTTAATATCACCTGTACAGACAACACCTCTTTTGAAGAGTTACTTAAAGCGCTGGAAGAAAATACAGATTTTACTTTTTAAGACTTTTTTATTAAGGGAACAGTGGCGATACGCATATTTATTAGCTGTTGATTGTGGGAAGAAATTATAGGGTTGACTTTAACCAGCCGACCTATTACCTCGTGGCATCCCATCACCTCGCGCCACTCCTTCTTCAAAAGAAGGGGTGGCTTTTCGGCAGGATAGACCCCCACATGGATGTTCTACCGTTTTAACGATGGAAGAATAATTAAATGTGGCTGAAATGCATACTTATTAGAGAGGAACTGCAGTAAGAAAAAAATACGCGCTTCATTTTTTAGTATTGGAAGAACCATCAAACAAAACTCAAAACATGTTTACTATAGAAGAGCCATCAAATGGAACTTAAACATGAATTTATCAGCTGTTGATTATAAGAAGAAAAATATCGCTCTTGTTTTTTGTTATAGGTTAGTTAAAAAAGAAATTATGCGCTTCGTTTTTTTCAATGGCGGCAGAGCAATTGAATTAACCTTATTTGGCCTTATTTATTGTAGAATAATGGGAGGTATACTGATTTTAAATAGTAATTCCGCTCCACCTTGTTTATTATTTTAGGCTCAAGAACCTTTTCCAACTCTTCCTGAAAACGTTCTTTTGCGTTTATTAAATCTTCAGTTTCTACGAGGTCTGCATACTTTACAGACCTAGAGATAACCTCTTTCAAATACATATCAAAGCCCCTCGAATACATCGTTTTTTTGAATTCTTCCGGCACAAACTTTAAATAGCTTTTAAAATATGCAAGCAGGATTTTATAAACATTTTCAATGTTCTTATAAAAGACCTCAGGGATTATTAAGGCTATGGAAAAACCGTGCTTATCTATAAGATCGATGTAGTAATCAATGCTTTTGATAAACTTATCGCTTATTTCAACTTTATTTCCAAGGACATCTACATAACTTATATAAACTGCGGGATTAGAGTCAATGAGGGTTCTATAGATTTCTTCCTCTGCATTTTCGTCATCAAGGCTTCTTATTGCGTGTATTGTCTCAATTGGATGAAAGGCTTGGTGAATTCTGTTTTTGCTTTTGAAGAGAATATTCCCCCTATAATCAACAATCGCATCGCAATTTTCATTTTTCAAATATGCTCTAGCAGTGCCGTAATCGTTAAAGCGGGAGAATCTATTGCTCAGCATATATATGTTTTCATCAAAATTAGTCACGTTCCCATTGTTATCTACTATATCAACTCTTTCAGCGCTTTCAATCTCGTCTAAATCGTCCCCTTCCGCCTTTAAGCAGATATGATGTCCACAGCTTCCTATGGTTATTCTCGCATACAGATGAGGCGTCAGATACTTGCTTTGTTTAGTGTCGAAAATAGCCTCCTTACCTTTCGAGTTGCGGACTACCTGCAAATCTAGCGTCCGGCTTTCCTCTCCAGTGTCGGTTGCTACATCTGTAAAGTATTCCATTGACACTCCAAAAATCACAGACAGCTTTTGCAAGACATCTACCCCTGGCGTGCGTAACCCGAGCTCATAGTTGCTTATAGTTTTATTGGTTGTAAAAATCTTTTTTGCAACGTCTCCTTGCGATAGATGGTTTTCTTCTCGCATTTTCTTAATTCTCTCACCTATAGTCATATCTCGTTCCCCTTAATACATTACCCCATTCTATCATATTAATAGTTTTTTCATATGGTTTTATCTGCTAAATAAATCCACATTTTGTTCACTAGCGCTAGCTGCTGTCTTTTAGATATAACAAAAAAGCTCCTTAGGGGCAGCTAGTGAAAGGCGAACGCTTCACCAACCACTTGTTGTACGCACAAATTGCCCTGGTGGATTAACGCTACCATAAGGCTTAGACGGTGGCTTTCTCCTGCTAATTAAAAATAAGTCCAAAGACTAGACTTATTTTTGTGTTTGCTTAAACTTTTTTAAGTTGTGTTTGGTTTTATGTTCGTCAGATATGTAACCCATCGACTTAGAATTTCGCTGTGGTTCATTTCATCGGAGATTATTTCGGATATTTGCCTTATAAAGTCCTGTGGTAACCCATGCTTCCTTGCTTCATCTAGAAGCAAATAGTATCCTTCAATTGCCATTTGTTCGCCTTGATTGTTTTTGGCAATTTCGGCAGCAAGCTCATCTATTGACATTGTTTATTCCTCCTAAAGTTTAATATGAACATAGGGCTGAATATGTTACTTTTTATTGCCTATTATTGATAATTAATGGGGTGTGGGGGATGGTTTTGCATTCTCCCAATTGCTGGCTTGCTGACGGGCTTCAAGAGATAAATACGTAAGTTTTTGATAATTCCACACTATAAATTGTTAAATGATATTGACAGTTTGCGCCTATGTGATATACTGTAGTTAAAGATAAAAAAGGAAGTAAAAGATTATGCAGAAACAGTCCCCAGAAAATAGCGCAAAGGTAATCAACATAGCAATAGACGGAGTAGCTGGCTCTGGTAAGGGTACGATATCTAGTAAGCTAGCGGAAACGCTTGGGTTTTATCACATGGATACAGGCGCAATATACAGGACTATAACCTATGCGGCGTTACAAAAATTGGCGGAGTTACAGAAACGAGCTGAAGCTAAAGATAGCTCTGCTTTAATTACGATGCTTGAAAAGGAAGTTGCGTTACTTAAAAACGAGACTAAATTAGCAGATGTGCTTAAAAGCAATGATTTTATCGTGCATATGCTTAAGCAAGAAGATTTTTTAGTAGAGATACTTAAAGAAGGAAGGGTATCTATCGAGTTTCAAGGCGGCAAGCAGCACAACTGTTTTGACGGCAAGGACTTGGGTCAGAAGATAAGAGCTGAGAAAATAGCCTCCTACACTGCCGAGGTAGCTAAACACCCTAAGGTGCGAGAATTTACTGCCAGCGTCCAGAAGCAAGCCGCAAGAGAGCATAGCATCATAATTGAGGGCAGAGATATAGGTACAGAAATTTTGCCTGACGCCGATGTTAAGCTTTATATAAATGCCGACCCTGAGGTGCGCGCAAAAAGGCGTATAGAGCAGGAAAACCTGCCTAAAACCGAAGCCAAATTTAACGAAGTCTTAAAATTGATGCAAGAGCGAGACAAGGCGGACATGGAACGCGAGATATCGCCGTTAAAGAAAGCAGACGACGCAATAGAGATTGACACGAGTCATACATCTCAGGAGGGCTCTCTAAAATCTGCATTGGTAGCGGTTGGTGCAAAAGTGCCTGCGCTAAGTGACCTGGTTGTACGCAAACTTGCTGAGATTGATAAAGCGGCAAGCAAACGAGAGCCAACAAAATAAACAAAAGCCAGCCAACACTGACAAAATGAGCGATGGTAAGCAGGGGCTTGCAAGGTGAACAAATGCAAGCAAGGGTTTAAAAGGTGCCATAAGAAGCAATGCCAGTGAAGAGAGCTTAAAAACGCCCCTACAAAACAGGGTTAATGAGTTTTTATGGTCAGTCCTTTACTTATTGGAGGCTATATCATTTGTGGATAACAAGAAATTAGCGCCTTATTTGGGCGCTAATTTCTTTTAATACCATAATCCTTTAGGCTATACAATAAGCTATTAAACTTTCTTTTTATTGAGTTAATTTTTCATGTCTAATAATCATTTGCTTCTAAGTACTTAGTTAGTTTAGCGCTATTCTTCTCCTAAGCGCTGTTTTCCAACTATAAGTTGAAAAATGTGTAGAATATGATGACTATTTGGTAAGTATTGTTTTGCTTGTCTGCTTGAAGGATTTTTTGATTGATGTTATAATGTTAATGCCTAGAGGATGTCATAGTGCATCGTTTGTTCACATGATACAAAGCATTATGTTTGTAATGTTAACGCTTGGTGCATACTACCTAAATTGGCGGCTATGTTCTTGAAATTGTGGCATTAAATCGGTTGTGCAATAACAGGTATAAGAAGCAGGGCTTAATATAGCAAGGTCAAAAAATAAAGTAATGACTGGATAATAAAAAATAGACTTATAGGAGGATAATATGGATTTATTAAATTTCGGCAAGAGGCTGGAGGCCTTAAGAAAGGAAATGGGATATTCGCAAGACCGTCTGTCACAAGAATTGAATATAACAGGACAATCGGTAAGTAAGTGGGAAAACGGTGTTGCTTACCCGACCGTAGATAGTCTTGTTCAGCTTAGCAGGATATTAAATGTTTCGCTGGATGAACTGGTGACAGGGATGAATTACTCAGATAGATTTATTGAAGAAAGGCTTAGAGAGATATTTGCCCTGTATAAACAAAAGAGGCCTGTCGAAAAGGCGCTTAGCCTGTTCTTGCAACTACTCTTTCCCATTGAATCAAAACAAACGGACGCAACATGGATTCTTGGTGCGCGTGAAATTACCAAAGCTACGCTTCTTGCTATGCTGGAAGACAAGGAAATGACACTCCTGAAATTTAACATTGAATTTTTAAAGGGCGTTTTGCAATTCGGAGAATTTGAAAAAGATTTTGATAAAATGAAAGCTTATTTTAAAGATAAATCGCCAGAGTGTCGCGAAAACGCCGAGAAGTTGTTCGTTGTAGCCAAAGTTACACGTGATTGTTATCTTTCTATTGTGCAAACGGGCATAAACGGCGGATTCTTAAAGCTCTAGAAGTTTATTAGTATTCCATGCAGATATATCTTATGTAAATCCATAGGGAAAAGCAAAGTGCGCGCAGTATAATTGCGCGCACTTTGCACTAGACGACGACACTTTCCTTCTAAATTGGCGTGCTGTGTCTAACTTATTTTTTGCGTTTAGGTTTGTTGTACCAGCGTTCGCCTTTGGGCACTTTTATTTGCTCGTATATAGCCGTGATTGCAAATACCAAAAGGCAACAGACAACTAAAACTGTTGGAGCAATGAAGCCAGGGATATCTGCAAGCGGCTCCGCCCAGTACATTGAGTTAGGGTTTGCGGCGCCACAGAGGAGGTATATGCCGTTTATAATTAGTCCTAGGATGCCCGTAGCAACACCTGCTATAAACAAGTACACTACGTTAAACACGCGTACCCTGATGAATTTACCAACAAACAAGTACAAGCAGCCTATCATCATAACTGAATGGCTTAGCAGACTTTTCCATGTTGCCCAGTCCTGCATAAGCGGGTCTGTGACTAGCGAGTCAGCATAGATGACCGTCGATAGGCATCCTATTGTTCCGCCATACGCAAGCAGACATGCTACGCACTGGAAAACCCAACTCTCCTTCTTTTTGATGATGGGAATAAGGAACAACAAATAGCGTGATAAGTTACAGAAGTGCACTGGCACCAAGAGTTCCCAATCTATCAGCAACTGTCCTGCGTTGACGGAGTCTACTATAACAATGCTGATATGTAACAGGAACGTAACTATTGCAATAATGAGCATTGCTAAGTTTTTGTATTTATCGTTTTTTATAAAGCCCAGCCCAACAAGCGCGCCCACTGTTATAAGTGCAGAAATCACGATATACCAAATATGGATTGAACTAAACATAAGCTCCCCACCAATTTTTCTTTTAATATAGCACTTTTGGGGCTAGAAGTCAAGGCCTGTCAGGGGGAGCGTTTTTGGTGGTTTGTTATAACAAGCCATGCGATAATATCAAAGACAGTAGACTGGCATGATACTAAAGATAGAAATTGGTGTACAATACCAAGGGCTGTAGAGAATTACAGCCCTAAGGATAGAGATGAACGCTTAGCATAGCATCTTAATAATTTCATACTAAACAACAGTACAATCTATTAGAAGCGCTTTGCAACTTGTTAAGAGATTAAATGTCAGCTTATCTAGTTTGCAGCCTGTAAAGCTAGTGTTTTTAAACTTACAGCTTTTAAAGGTGATGTCTTGCAGGACCAAATTCTTGAACTCTATATTTTTAAATGTGCAGTAAACAAATACTGCTCCGTCAAGCTTGATGTCCCCTGTTTGTATTTGAACAAATGAAGCGGTTGAAAATATTGAGTCTCTAAGGTCTGCACCAGTGAAATCAACATTACTAAAGTCTGATGCCTTAGAGCTGATATTAACAAGGCTTGCTGATGTAAAGTTGCATTTTTTAAAATTAGACATATTAGCCTCAGCATTTTTTAGGTTAGCCTCGGTAAAATTGCAGTTAGACATGTCAACTGCAGTGAGACAGCAGTTCTCCAGATTTGCTTTTGAATAGTCGCTATTTTTTGAATCGAGAAAGTTCAATTTTCTGCTACTTAAATTTGTATTTGCAAAATCTGCGTTTTTAAAGTCTCCGAATTTTAAGACATTATTCTTGATATTGCTTTTTTTGTCAGAGAATTCGTTGTCTCCCGAATTGCTTTTATCAAATATATTAATATCCTCGTCAGAAATAAAATACGCTATATCTACATTTAGAATCCCTGCCAGGTTTTTCAACATGAAAATATCGGGCAGGCTGTCACCGTTTTCCCACTTAGAAACAAGCTGAGGGCTCATCATAACCCTGTTTGCAAGCTCTGTTTGCGTCATGTTTGCATTTTTTCTTGCTATGGCAATTCTATTGCCCAAAATCTTTTCGTTCAACATTTTTTCAATGCCTCCTGTTATTATATTATAGCTTTTTTCCAAAGAATGCATTAGAAATTATACAACTAAAATTAGAATTGTTCTAATTTCAGTTGATTTTTAATAGTAAAATTAAAAATTTGAACAATCAAACCCTGTAAAAACAAGTTTTAATTTAGGTATTGACAAAGAATGGGGCGAAGGGGGATGCGGAAGTACGGGAACCGTGGAAATAAAAACAACGCCTATGCAGTCTGCTCCGAAAATGGATAGGTAGTTTATGAATTGGCTTAGTGCCTTTAAGCTTTTGAGAGTTTTTATATCCTAATATACAAAACCGCTAACATTAGTTTAGCGGTTTTTCTGTTTTCTGCTGATAGTTTATTTCATTAAGTTGAGGAATCGAGTGAACCTAGCTATCATTTTTTGCTTACCTAGTATTTTTAGTATGTAATAGAGATCGGGAGTATTCTTTTTGCCTGTTACTAGTAGCCTTATAATGCCGGTGTAATCTGCGATACTGCCCTTGTATTCGTCCGGGGCTTTCTTATACTCGCCCATATCTGGGGCAAAACCGATTTCTGCTATATGCTCTTTTATAGCTGTAAACCATTCATCTTTGCTGCAGCCGTCCTGATATATGTTAGCGTAGTGTTCGGCAACTGTCCTTATGAGTTCCTTAGAGTACTTACCTTCTTCAAGCTCGTAGTCGGCTATGGTGAATTTGTTAAACACCTCGTCAAATATATAGCCATAGAATTGTTTTATCTCGCTAAATTTTGCAATATCCTTTCTTGGCTTGTTTCCGCCCCTGTCTATTGAGAACATAGCTATAGCGTCTTCTTTGTGGTTGTCTAGAAGCATAGCCAGTTCAACATCAAACTCCTTAGCCCATTGATAGGCGCTTATATATACCTCTTCTGCAGTCAAGTTGGAAATTGCATTTTTGCTAACGTCAGCTAGTTTTACCAAGTCGAACAATGCCCCACTCTTGCTCATTTGGTGGATATTAAAGTCGAACTCCAAAACACTTGCTCTTGGGTTTGTTTTACGCCAAGGCTCGAAGTCGGAATTTAGAAGTATCATCAAATAATCAACAACACCCTCTTTTGGAAAACCCTCTTTATTTAACAAATGTACATCAGCCTCGGGGTCCTTTCTTTTAGAGAGTTTACGCCTGGTGTTCTCGTCCTGCTTTTCTATCTGCGACAGGTGTGCATACGGGATGCGTTCAAACCCTAGCGCATCAAAAATCTGTGCGTGCTCGCTGGTTGCACTAAGCCAGTCTTCTCCCCTCACAACCGTCGTTGTGCCCATATAATGGTCGTCTACAGCATGAGCTAGGTTATATGGTGGAAGCCCGTTTTGTTTCAGTATTACTGGGTCGTTTACGTTTAAATCCATTTCAATGTCGCCCTTAACTAGGTCTCTAAAACGGAAACGCTCGCCCTCTTTAACGTTTACTTTCAGCCTTATGCCAAAGGGCTTGTTAGCTTTTAAGTTGTTCTCTATTGCTTCGATTGATAGGTTTCTGCACCTTGCATATTTACCGTAGTAGCCCCACTTTGGTGCTTTGTCATCTTCTTGGTTTTTCTTTCTTTCTTTATCGTCTTTCTCAGAGCAAAAACAGGGGTAGGCAAGGCCCTTGGACACCAACGACTTAACAAGGGTTTGATATATTTCCCTACGTTCGGTTTGGGTATATTGACCATAGCTACCTTTTTCGCCATCAACAGTAGCGCCCTCATCATAGTATATGCCAAAGTAGTTTAGCCCATTAATGCAAAGCTCCTTTGCGCCACTAACCGTACGTTCGAGGTCTGTGTCTTCAAGCCTCAGGTAGTTTATTCCACTAGTTTTTTTAGCAATCAGATAAGATACAAGTGCCGTGCGCACCCCCCCAATATGTAAAAAGCCAGTAGGGCTTGGTGCAAACCTGACCACTTCTGCCCTATCTTTTAATTTCCTCTCTTTATAGAGCGCGTCGTAAAACTGTGGCGTTTTGTCTATATTTGGAAAAAGCATGTCAGCCAGTTTTTGGTAATCCATTTAAAACTCCTAATGGTATATAAATTTGTTTAAATGCAAGCGGCCAAATTACTCGTCTATCAATTTCAGCGCAAGGTCTGCAATCTTTTTTGCTGCATCGGGTTTATAGTAATGGCGCATTGCTTCTTTCATGCGGTTTAACGCAAACTCGTCCTTTAGCGCGGTTTTTAAGTTTACAATCAACGACTCGTAATCAGGCGAGTAAAAACATAAGCCCTTGTTCAGCAGGTAATCCTTGTTGTCCTCTTCCTGCCCTGGTATAGGGTTAAACAGCATGACCGGCAGTTGTTTTGCCATAAATTCGGTAATACTGTTTCCACCGCACTTGCTTACCACAATATCGCTAATATCCATAAAGCCGCCCACATCGGTTACATCGATAAAGCCGAATGGAAAAAGATTGGGAGCTAGGGACTGAAGTTTAGTTAGCTTAGCTAATAATTTTTCGTTAGAGGCACACATTACAATAATATTATAGTCAGTTATGCTTGCTACAAGAAGCTTAACAAGTTTTTCGAGTTTGTGTCCGAAGCCTCCGCCCATAACCAAAATGTTTTTACTACTCAGTAAGTTGTATTTTTCACACATATATTTTTTGTCGCGAATGGTGAGCAGTTGCTCCTGAATAGGATAGCCAACCATGTAGATTTTTTCTTCCGGAATACCCACAGATAACATCGTCTCTTTGTCGAGATCGCTCATGCACACAATTGCATCATATGAGAATTTGTAATATTGATAATTGACATTGAAGTCGCAGTTGATTTGCATTACTTTATATTTGTAGCCGTATTGTGCCTTTGTGTAGAGCGCAAACGAAGTGGCTATATAATAAGCGCCTATAATTACATCAGGCTGGTGCTTTTCAACAAGTTTTCTAAACCTTGCGTTAGGCCCTGTGCGCTTGTACTCAACTACAAGACTAGGTTTCCCCTTATTCAGTTGTTTTAAGTTGCGCTTTAATTCGTTCAGTCCGTTGTTGTCTGCTACATCATAACCAAACTTATATAGACTTGGTACGGCGTTTACAGCAAGCTTATAACCTTCGTCACTAAGCACATCGTTTAGGGGCGCAAAGTTGCCGAGCTGTACCACAGTAATCTCGCACGAATCTTTGTAATGCTTGTCAAACGCACCCTTTATGGCGCGTGTAATAGACATATGTCCGCCGCCGGCGTTTGATGTGAGTATCATAATTTTTTTCATATCTGTTCCTTATTTATACTGTTTTGTTGGAGCAACATAGTTGTCTTCAATTTAATATATCAGTTGTTATAGTTGTGTTTCTAATGTCACATAATTGTTAATGTATTTTAGGGCTTTCTGGTTGTGTCAGCAAAGCAGAGCCGCTACCAAATTTAGCCGAGCATGTAAAGCACATCTTATATTTTGCTGGGGCATTCGATTACTGAAATGTTTCATTGTATTTAAACTCGCCACTAATGCAATATGATTATAGCCATATCTAGCATAAAGCCTAACAGAAGGTGCAGATAGAAACTATACCAAATAGACCGTGTTTTGTATGCTACAAATCCAAATATGAGCCCGCCTGCAATTGCACTTAAGGTTTCAAGCAGCGGTTTGCCAAATCCGGCAATGCTGGTATGAATCAGCGTTGATATTGCCATAGTGAGCAGTATTGCTGTAAGCGCACCAGTCTTCTTTTCCAGACTGAAGAGGTTTAGCCCTCTAAATAGAAACTCCCAACCGATGTAATAGCAGATAAGCGTTACGTAATAGAGCAGACTCATTTCAATAGGAGAGGTAAATATATATTTAGTGAGCGGGTAGGCGGCGGCCATAGCAGGGTCAGTTAGAGCAGTAAGAAAGCCTAAACCTATTATTATTGGCGTGCCGACAGCGCACACTATAAGCCCCAACTTCCATTTTCCCGCGCCCAAGCCATAGTCTTTTAGTTTACCCTTAAGCACGAACTTGATTAGCAATAGCCCAGAGACAAAAAACAGCACTATAGGTACAGCGTTATGGTAGATATATGCCCAGTAGTCTATGTCAGCGCTTCCTGCAAAAAACGATTGATATGCCGAAAAAGACCCCACATAGCAGTATAAAAACAGCACTATAGTAGTGAAAATGATTACTATATTGAGGTTTTTATCCGTGCCCTTTAGGTTGCTTGCTTCGTTTTTATACCAAAGTTTAAAATTCATTATTATTTTTCCTTGAAATGGAGTGTCATATGTATTTTTTAGTTGAATACATTTTTTTGATGTATTCTAGTGCTCTGTTTTATTGGTTTTCCTAAACCACTCACAGGTCTTTTTTACACCTTCATCCATGGTGTATAGGGGCTTAAAGCCTAATAGTCGTTCGGCTTTTTCTATACTAAAATTGTATGGGCGGATATTCTGATACACTGTAAACTTTGTGATGAGCGGTGCTTTCTTAATGCGAAACAGTTTATACGCGCCCTCTACAACATTTGCTGCAAGTATAGCAAGTGGTGCTGGGATTGACATGAATTTAGGCTTAGTGTCCATGTGTTTAGCTACGCAAGAAAGATAATCGTTAAGCGTCTCGTTGTTGCCGTCTGTTATGTTAAAGTCGGTGTTTTTGGCGTTTGGATGTGTGCCTGCCTTTATTATTGCGTCCACCAAATTTTCCACATATACAAAGCAACTTAGGTGTTTACCCTTATCGGTCACTGGCATTTTGCTTTTGCTTATTTTTTCGTATATAGGGTAGCTTGTGTAGTCGTACGCGCCGTAGACATTGCCTGGGCGTATTATTGCATATTCTAAATTATTTAACCAGCAATAATTCTGAACAAGTTCTTCGGTCCTTAGTTTGCTGATTGGATACGGATTGTTGAACGGTGTTTTAGGCGCGTCTTCAGTTAGTCCCCTATNCCCGCCATAGCCATATACAGCGGCAGTGCTGATATATACAAAACGTTTTGCTCCTACGCGTTTAGCGTAGTTTAGCATACTTGAAGCGCAGCCCAGATTGATATCATCAAATTCTGCCTGACTCCCCCATACTGACACATTCCCCGCTAAGTGATAGATTATATCTACTTTTGGAAGTGCTGAAGTATCAAGCTCTGCACAGTCGCCAGCTATAATTTGCACTTTGCCATCATCAATGAGCTTAGTAAGTTCTTTGTTTTGAGGTGCAAGTTTTCTTGCAAGCCCAAAAACGGTTTCGCCGTCTTTGTGCAGCCTCACTGCCAAGTGAGAACCGATAAACCCCATTACTCCTGTAATTAACACACGCAAAGCTTTTGGCACCCCACTTTGTTTTATTGTTATAGATAATTATAGACCAAGCTATGCTTAAAACACAACCGAAACCCGACAGAATAGAAGTTATTTTGTGATTTTAGAAATTTATTAAGTTTTTAGGCGTATGGTTGTTAAGAGCTCCTCCGCGTATAAACAAGCAAGTAAAATTATAAAGTGCCCCCCATAGTGGCTAAGGAAGTGAATAAAGCATTTTTGCGTTGCGATAGTGTGACAAAGAACAAACCCTGCAACCTAACAAATACCGACATGGTAACAATTATAGAACAACGCGTAAAATACGCATGAAAAGCTTTGCTATTGACAAAGCTGGTAAGAAGTGCTATAATATTGTCAGCTAAAGGAACGGAGGGATATAAAATGGCGTATAAACCAATGACAGAGCAGGAAAAGCGAGTTCAAGCAACCCAAATTGCGACGATATTATCGACGCCAAACCCAGAAAATGGTACTATTGCGCTTTGGCCTCAACTTAAAGATCAGTTTGTTGAAACGATGGTGGACCATCAACATATTATGCCCAATATAGCAGAAGCGCTTGAAGTAGGAGCAACTGGCGACATGAATGGAGTCTATGCTTTTTATGACAAACTTGGACATTCGGATGCGTTAGTAGCTGAGTCATATCTTTTAGAGTTTAGTCCTATGGGTCCGAGCATCTGGGAAAATAGGTACGGTGTTTTTCTGGGGAGGTATGTTCCTAATGGAGAGGCAATGGTCAAAGCTGCAAAAGATCAAGGCGAGAGATTTGCCTATGAGCTTGATTATGACTTGACAAAGACGGGCTTAAAAGTTAGTGAGCGCGCTAAAGCTAATGCTGACAGGCGAAGAGGAGAGGGGCGTTCTGAGAGCGCAAGTAGTCAGAATACAAATGATAAATACAGAATACGCTAAATCAAGTAAAATAAAAACGCCTCTTATAAAGAGGTGTTTTTATTTTATATGCACTATTTTTAGCGGTTTTATTGCGACAGCCTTCTAAGAAATCATGCAGAGAGTTGTATTTCAACTACCCTGTCACTTCGTGCCACCTTTCTTTATAAGAAAGGGAATTTTGATAAGCGTTGTGAATATAGGGGTTTGTTGTTAAGTATTGCTCAAATTGGAATCTGTTGGCAGGTCTTGTCGTGTAGTGAGGACTCTTCTGATAAGCTATTGTGAATAGTGCCCCAAGCACTACCTTTTCCTGCGGCGTACATTGGTAGCTATTGCAAACACTATCATAAGAACAACCAATATACCCGCCGCTATAAGAATTGACATTACAATAGGGCTGATGTTGTCGGTTACCTCTATTTCTATAGTGCTTGATACAGCTCCATACTTAACTTTTAGGGTGTTCTTTCCGCTCACAAGATTTATATTGTCCACAGTGAAATCCTCAAAAGCTACGTTAAAAGAGGTTCCATCGTTGTTTATTGCAACAACTTTTAGCATTGATTTTAATTGCCACAGGGTTGTGTTTATAGATGCCTCAGGTTGATCGCCCGCAATAAAGCTTACGGATAAGCTTGCTAATGCAATGGCGGTGATGTTTACAGTAAAAGTGGTAGAGGATGCATCGCACTTAACAGTGATTGTCTGTTCACTGCTTACATCCGCAATTGTGCCGCTTAATGTATAGTCGCCTGCTTCTAACACAGATTCGCTTGTGTCGTTGTGAGTTGCGGTTACGGTAAGCTTTGGTTTTAAGCTGTCTAGGCTGGCAAGGCTCGAATATATCTTCTCATCATTTTGGCTGAAGGACACGCTTATGCTACTTATGTCTGTCGCGTTTATAAATATGTCAAATGTACATATTCTTCTACCGTTGGTCAGAGTTATTGTGTTTGTGCCTGCTTCTAATGCGGTTTTTCCAGATGCATAGTTTAGCGTATAATCCGAGATTACAAGGGGTACATTTTCTGCTATATACGATGTTGTGCTATTCTCTACTTGTTTAATGGTTCTAAGATATATTTCGCTCATTTCTTCTATTGCCTCTTCTAGTGCTGCCAAATTGGGAAGGTTGGGCTCCCACAATGTCTCGTCTGCAAAAGTCGGCTTTAGTCTGATATAGTATGCCAGTTGTTCGGCGCCCGATAAGCTAAACGCACCACTATAGTACGTTGGATAGATGGCCTCGTCTACTATGATTAACAGAGAGCTGGGTGTGGTGCCGCCAAATGCATTTGTGCCCACAGTTGCAATGCTTATGTTCCCAAGCAACTCTATTTCAGCCAAACTTCCACAGTTGAGAAAAGCATTTCCCTCTATGCTGGCTAGTCCACTAGGTAAGAACACGCTGGCTAGTCTAGCACAACCCGCAAACGCTTGTTGCGTAATTGTAGTAACTAATGTGTGTGATAAATCTATGCTAATCAATCCGCTGTTTTCAAACCCGCAAATATTGATTGTTGTTAGTCCGCTTGGCAAGCTTATGTTTGCTAAGCTAGTACAGCCAGAGAATATTTGTTGAGGAATGTCGGTTATTAAAGTGTCTGACAGGTCGACACTAGTTAGCCCGCTATTTTGGAACGCCCAAGCTTCAAGAGTTGTAAGGTCGTTTGGCAGAGTTATGTCGAGCAATTCGCCGCAGCCACTAAATGCTTGCTGAGGAATAATAGTTATCAAAGTATTTGATAAGTCCACGCTAACCAGCCCGCTGTTCTGAAAGGCTTGCTGCCCGATACTGTTTAATCCGTTTGGCAAAGTTATGTTGGTTAGACTGCTGCAACCATGAAAAGCACTGCCTCTTATAGATGTTAAAGCAGTTGGCAAAGCTATGCTGGTTAGACTGCTACAGCCAAAGAATGCTTGTTGAGGAATAATAGTTATCAGGGTATATGATAGGTCTATATTCTTTAGCCCACTGTTTTGGAATGCTTGGTTTCCGATGTCTTCCAAAGTGCTTGGCAGAATTACGCTTGCAAGTTTAGTACAACCATATAAAGCCCTCATTTCTATCGTGGTTAGTCCGCCTGGAAGAGACAAGCTCATTAAATTGCTGCAACCGTTAAATGCTTGTTGAGGGAGTGTTGTTATTGAGGTGTGAGAAAGGATAGCTCCGGTTAACCCGCTGTTTTGGAACGCCTGTTGCTCAATATTTGCTAAACTGCTTGGAAAAGATATGGCGGTTAGCCCCACACAACTGCTAAACGCACTGGTGCCTATGGTCGTCAGACCATTGGGAAGCGTTATTGCAGACAAACTAGAGCAGCCACTGAAGGCAAAGTTGGCAATTGTCTTTAGGTTTGTAGCTGAACTTACGTTTAGTGCCACAAAGTCATAATTAGTATTATAAGTAGTAGCATCCCTTCTGAATGCGTTTGAACCTATTTCAACGATGGCATCACCGTTTGTGTTGGTTGCGGGAATTGTAAGTACGAGGTTATCATGCTTAGGGTTGGTTGCCTTAAAAAGGGGAGATAGCCCTGTTATGCTAACTCCGCCTGAAACGCTTGTATACGCTAAGTCAGCTTCTGTTACTATAAGTTGGCTATCTTCTGCCGCATTTGTCCTGTGCTTTTCTAGCGCCATATTAAAACTAGGCAACAGGCAGAATGCCGATACCAGCACTAACGCTGCAGTTACCATGATCAGAAGCATTACGCCTGTCATACGTTTGTTGGTTGTTGGAACTTGCATGTTTCATCCCCTTACACATTTTAATTTAGTATTTACTAATGTTAAGCACTATTTGCATCTTAAGTATCTAGATTTTATCATTTTTGCCATTAAAAGTAAATCTTTTGTAGGCTAAGCTATCGGAAAACGCACTTAAGCCACATAAAACACCATAACGTTATATTTCTATTTCGTCACCCTTGTGAGGCAATATCAGATTTGGGAGTGAGCTCTTGTAGGTATATATGTTTCGGTGAATAGCATAAAATGTTTTGTTGGGGTTGTATTTAGCAAATTTTTCAACCTGGCCAATATTAAAATGGCAGTCATCAAACTTGTCTAGATATTTTGCATCTATTAACCAAGTGTTTGCCTTGCCCAAATTGTCTAAGATGTCTACTTCATCTGACGCGTCGCCTGAAAATCCAATAGACTTATACCCTGTTGTTATAGTGGGCTTAGTTGCCTTTGATACAGCACATCCTTTTCCGCCCTTGGTGTTATAATGCTCTTTAGGCTTTGATATTATATACCCATTTCTATCTTTAGTGCCGTAGTGCTGTACGGTGAAAGCTTCAATGTTATAGTCTTCAAAAGTACATGCACTATTCTCTAGCCCAATAAACTCGTAATTAGACGCCCTGTTCAACTTTAGAACTTGATCATCTTTATCTTCTTTCCAAAAAAAGTCTATCAGAGCGAACACTTTTCTTTTTATGTTTTTAGGTCCGATGATAGTTAGTTTTTGCTCTGCCCACTCCATTTTTTGGACTATCTCGCTTCTTTTAAACAGAAACTGCGCAATATCGGCGAAGTGGTCTGAGTGGTAATGCGAAACCACGATACATTTTATTTTAGCAAGGTTTATATTGTTATCAAACAACCTAACCAGTACTCCATTGCCTATATCAAACAAGATTTTCTCATCAATCAAATAGGATGCCGAGCATATAGTGCCCACGCCTATAAATTTTAATTTCACATTGCCACCTCACATTTTGGAACGGTACCTACAAACCCTCAACTCATTTTGTTGTTACCTCTTCTGTGCGTTATTACACATATGGGATATTTTGCTAAGAAAACGGCTTATTGTTTAGAGCTACCCTCTATTCTTTTTTCATTATAACACAAAGCCGTCATGCAAGAAAAGCAAAAAAGACGGCTTAGTTGGAGCAGGCGAATGCTTCCCTTAAACTTTTTATTGCTATAAATCGAAGGGATCGCAAGCAATGCGGGGCATGCAAACAACAGAGTCAAATAGAAAAAAGAAAAAGCGAGGTGCTCTAGTTTTGCAAGCTATGTCCCATTGCATCCATAGAGTTTTAATCAAATGTCATTTTTTAGATTGCAATAGTTAGATTACTTCTCTTGGGTTAGTGCGTTGTTTTGCTGGCTAAAAGTACAAAAATTTTGTATACTAGCAATAGTAGGAGAAAAGAAATGCAGAATGTTTTAATCGTTACTGACATAAACAAAGACCCCGATGATTTGCTGATGCTTATTATGGCAGCTGCACTACATAAGCGTGGCAAAATAAATCTGCTGGGAGTCATTACTACCTCGGGGTGCGACTCGGTTACGCTAAACAGGGCTAAGTATGCTCGGGGTATTTTAAATGCGCTTGATGCGGACATTCCTGTCTGTGCGGGGAGTGGAAAGCAATACGAAAGCGTTGAAGCAACAACTAGTATGAATATGTTTGTTGACACACAAGAGGTGCGTGGGTTTGTTAAAGAAGGGTCGCGTGTAGAAGTAAAGCCTTTAGAGTTTTTAAGAAGATGCTTGGAGCAAGTAGATGATAAAACGCTATCCTTGCTATGTGTTGCTGGAATGACGGACGTAGCAAGGCTCATGATTGCAGAAAGGCAGTTGTTTTTAGATAAGATTGAAAAAATTGCAGTGATGGGCGGAGTAACTTTTGATGACAAGGATAAGGTTGGATTGAGTAATGCGTACAACAATCTGTGCGATTTTTCTGCTGCGGAACTTGTTAAAGGGTTCAGCATAGATAACAACATAAGGACGCTGGTTGTAGACCGCGAAGCGGCCAGAAAAGTGTCGGTAGATATTGAATTTTACCGTACGCTGTTAGCAGGCGGACACCCAGTTGGCGTGCACGCCTACAACGTGCAATCGGAAGCTTTCAAAGAGATGATAAATGGTATTCAAAACGGAACTAACTTAAAACGCCACACTATGGAGTGGTTCTTTGAAAAATTTACCACAATTACTCTAAGTGACTATGATAAATTTAGAAATGCTGATCCAGCACTAATAGTGAATATGGTTGATAGACAGAATCTTTACGACCCCTTGACTCTTATGGCACTGGTGGAGAGCGAGTTTAAAGACATGTTTGCTATAGATAAGCACAACAATATATTACTGCCTGTGCCAAAGCAAATACGTGAGATTTATGGCGCGTTTTACGATTTGATTAGCGAATATCTAAAGAATATGCAGGAACAAAAAAGCGCGTCTTAATTGGGCGTGCCTTTTTTGTGGTATGAGTCAAATTGGGCTTTATGGCTTAAATTAAGTTTTGGAACTTAGTTTGTTCGGTTTAGCGGGGGTCTCTTCGAGTTCCAAGTTCGATTGATATGCTTTTTATTAGGTAAGTGATTTTTGATTTGCGTATTTTGCTCCATATCTTTTAGGTATTGACAATAGTTTTATATTGGGGTAAAATATAAGGAGAAAACTAAAGGTGGTTGTTAAGTTATGGAAGCGCAAAAAATTAGAGATGTAATGAGTTATTTTTACGCGAAGCGCGAGGCTAGGCGCCGTGAGTATGAGGGCGCAATCGACGTTGATGGCAACGTTTATAACCAAGCTTATAAAATTACTGAAGAGGCAGTTAAAGACGGGTTAGTAATTAAAGAGGCAACCCAAAGCTTTCTTAAGGAAATTGCTTACAATATACCTGACAATAAAGATGATTCTTTTGTTGCTTTGGAAATGATGCGGTGGTACAAGGCTAAAAAAGAGGCAGTGCGCATTGCGACGCGTATTGATGCGGAAGATATTAAAAGAGAATATAGGCATCACTGCGGCGCAGACGCGCACCCAGAGGAGAAACAAAAGAGGATTGAGGAGCTTGTATTAAAATACTGTGCTTTTGGTGTTGAAATGTACATAGCGCGCCGTGACAGCTTACATAAGGTTAACAGCCAACAGATTAGAGACTTGCAACAAAACATGAATTCTACCTATATGATGTCAAATAAAACAGAATCGCCTAGCTATGATAAAATGGTAAAGACCCTTGACAACATATGTAGTGGAAAGGTAAAAGAGGATAAAGGAGGGCTAGAAGCTCTCAAAGAGAAATTAGGTGCTTTTGTGCGTAGATGATAAATGAAACATGGGCAGTCAACAACTAAAAACGTTTGTAATAAAGAACCACCGATTATATCGGTGGTTCTTTTGTATAGTATGTTGACTCTATATTGCTTAAAAAACAGCGAATGCGGTGGCAATTATCAGCATAAACACACTTAGGTCAAACTTGAAGCCAAGCTTATGGTAAATGCTTTGGTAAACATAAAAGCCCAGTGCAACGGCCAATAATACCATTTGTGGCATGCCGAACGACCACATAATCCACAAAGGATAGCCACCCGCTGCGCTTACCAGACCACTTATTATGTATTGTAAAAGTGCGAATACAATTGATAGGCACGCAAAAAATGTAACCATGCCAAACCCATTGACAAACTTCTTAAAGTTCTCGGTGCGGTCTGTATTTTTCTTTTCCTGCACTTTTTCCTTTTTGTTCTGGTCCTGATTCTTGTCAGCTACTTCAACAACTTCGGCCTCAATAACTTTATCTTCAGCAATGTTGTCTTCTTCAAAATCGCTCATATATATTTCCTTTTAACTATAGTGTTTGTATTTTGTTCGGTTAACCCTTCTCGCAAGGCGCTTAATTGTGTATAAAAGGTATCGATAGGTTTATTATTATGCCGTGTCTACTTCTACGTGCTCGGAAATTTCTTTCCAGAATGTAGTCCTATCCTCTGGTGCTATCAACACACGTTGCATTAGCTTGCCCTTGTAGTATATCACCTCTATGCAATCGATCGATAGCGCAACTGAATCCGTGATGCCCCGCACCTTGTTAAGCTCTAATATGTTCTTTAACGGAATTTTGTGGCTCCACATAAACAAGCCTTGGTTAAGAATTAGGTCTGTATCGGTAAGGACATAAAATGTGCGGAAGTAAACAGGTAGGACAACAACGGAGTAAAACACTGCAACGATAACAAACCAATACCACTGACCCCAGACATGCGTTACGACTGCGGTAAAAATCAGCAATGCTCCAAAAACTATTGTAACTATAAGAGCCCATAGGTCAACTTTAGATTTATATTTCATTGTTGTGCTCCCCTAATATATTTCTATATCCATTATAATATGTTTTAATTAAGAAAGTAAACAAATCACGTCTATTTTATTGTCTGATGTACATTCAGCTTTGGCAGGGCGTGTCGGCACAGAAAACAAGCAGAATAGGATTATTTTTTATTGCTTGATATTAGTTCGTCGTGACGTGGGGCATCGGAATAATCGTTGAAGCGACTCTTGCCGCCAAAGCCTCTTTTTGGCTTATTTCCTTTAACAATGCTAGAGTGAGTTTGCCTTTGTTTGCGGCGATTGTCGCCAAACTTCTGGTCATTAAAGCGGGTCTCTGTTTTTGGCTTTGAGCCACGCGTATCACGCTTTGTGTTATTTAGTCTCTGAGGCGCTTTTTTAGGTGTGTTGCTGGCAGGTTCGGCAAACTCTTGGCTAAGCTCCATACGCTCAAGCAGTATCTTGCTGTTGGTTTTGCGCTCAATCTCGCGCAAGTCAGATATTTGTGCCGAATTGTTTAAGATAGTGTACGCATTGCCGCCTTTGCCTGCCCTGCCTGTACGCCCGACACGGTGAATGTAGTACTCTAGGTTCTGTGGAAGGTCGTAGTTGATTACATGCAGAACATCTTTAACATCTATGCCGCGTGCGGATATGTCGGTAGTAACCAAAATCTCGCGCTCCTTGCTCTTGAAGCTTTGCATTACTTTGCGGCGAATATTCTGCTTCATATCTCCGTGCAACCCTGTGGCGTTAAAGCCCTGTTGCTTTAAGAAGCCCTCCACACCATCTACCATTTTTTTGGTGTTACAGAACACAATGGTTGTGCCTGCTTCAAGGTTGCGGAGCAAATCTATGAGTGCTTGCTTTTTCTGGGTTTTGCCAACTACAAAGTATACTTGCTTAATAGAGGCTATAGTGCGGTTGGTCTCGCCTATTTTAAGCGTAACAGGGTCGCGCAAGAAATTCTTTACTATATTCATTATGTCGTTGCTCATAGTGGCAGAGAACATCAGGGTTTGACGCGTCTCTGGTGTAGATTTTAAGATGGCTTCCATATCTTGCCTGAAGCCCATGTTTAGCATTTCATCTGCTTCGTCCAGCACAGCTGTTTTTAAACTTGCAAACTTGATTGTGCGTCTGTTCATGTGGTCCATAATTCTGCCTGGTGTACCCACAACAAAGTTAGCACCTTTCCTAAGTGCTATAATTTGCCTTGATATGTCCTGACCGCCAAAAATAGCTGTCGGCTTTACGTCTGGCTTGTATCTAACCAGTTTTTTGATTTCGCCCAGTACTTGTTCGGCTAGTTCTCTAGTTGGCACTAACACCAATACCTGAACGCCAAACTTGCCGTCAAGATTTATCTTGTCGATAAGAGGTGCGGCGTAGGCAAGGGTTTTGCCTGTGCCTGTCTGTGATAGTCCAACTATGTCGCGACCTGACTGTATTAGCGGGATTGCCTTTTCTTGGATTTCGGTTGGGTTTGAGAACCCCTGTTGATTAATAGCATCAACGCACTCCTTTGATAAGTGCAGATTGTTAAAGTTTGTCATTATTTATTATTATTTCCTTTTATATGAGGTCTTATTCTAACATTAAGTGGATTGAAAGTCAATTACTTTATGGAAAACTGTTTTTAAATCGTAAAAATTTACGGGCTTCCACTTGATTTAAGTGGAAAACAAAGGTATAATTAGTGACATTGATTTTTATTGGGAGAAAATAAACATGAACATTAAATACCGCGACACCATTATAGACACAATAAGCTCTAGTCTTGTCGGCAAAACGATACGAATATCGGGATGGGCTAACACAATCCGCGATCACGGCGGGATTACTTTTATTGATTTGCGTGATTCAAGCGGAGAGATAATGCAGGTCGTTGTTGAGGACGCTAGTAAGTTAGAGGGCGTTTCGCGTGAGGCATGCTTAAGCGTAAAGGGAAAGGTTATAAACCGAACAAAGGAGAATCTAAACCCCAACATACCCACAGGCGAAGTTGAACTTGTGGCAGACGTTTTAGATGTTTTGGGAGTAGTAAATGCTACCCTCCCTTTTGATATTGCCGAGAGCAAACGCACGCGTGAGGATATCAGGCTTAAGTACCGCTATCTTGACTTAAGAAATGGTGAAGTGCGCAGGAATTTATTTCTGCGTAGCGAAGTAATGAAATTTTTACGTGAAGAGATGCAGAAACTAGGGTTTATTGAAATTCAAACTCCAATTCTAACTAGCTCTAGTCCTGAAGGCGCTCGTGACTACCTTGTGCCGAGCCGACTGCACCCAGGCAAGTTCTATGCTCTGCCGCAAGCGCCGCAGCAGTTTAAGCAGTTGCTTATGGCATCTGGCGTTGACAAATACTTTCAGATAGCGCCCTGCTTTCGCGATGAAGATGCACGTGCGGACCGCACGCCAGGCGAGTTCTATCAGTTGGATATGGAAATGAGCTTTGCCTCGCAAGAAGACATATTTGCTGTTGGCGAAAAGGTTTTGCCAGCTCTGTTTACAAAGTTTAGCAATAAAAAGGCAACTAAAGCGCCTTTCCCTCGCATAACATTTGCTGACAGCTTAGAAAAATATGGCTCTGATAAGCCCGACCTACGCAACCCACTAGAGGTTAAGACTGTTACTGAAGTGTTTAAGAATACGCAGTTTAATGCGTTTAAAAATCAAGTAGTGCGTGCTATCTGTGCACCAAACTGCGCGGGGCAACCACGCTCGTTTTATGATACCCTAACCGACTTTATGGTGCAGGCAGGAAGTAAGGGCATGGCATGGATTAAAGTTGAGGAAGGCAATGTTTTCAATAGCCCTATAGCCAAGTTTTTAAGCGATACTGAACAAAAAGCCTTGTTAGCCGAACTCAATGCTAAACCAGGCAGTTCTATCTTCTTGCTGGCCAACCAGCGCGCGCCTGTGTATAAGCTATCGGGCATTTTGCGCGATGAGTTGGGTGCGCGCCTAAATCTTATAGACAAAAACAAGTTTGAATTCTGCTGGATTGTGGACTTCCCTTTCTACGAGCTTAACGACGAGGGCAAAATTGAATTTTGCCACAACCCGTTTACTGCGCCACAAGGCGGAATAGAAGCACTTAACACAAAGAACCCACTTGATATACTAGCATATCAGTTTGACATCGTTTGCAATGGCGTAGAACTTAGCAGTGGTGCTGAGCGTAACCATTCTACAGAGGTTATGGAGCGTGCGTTTGAGATAGCAGGCTACGGCAAAGAAGTGCTTGAAGAGAAGTTCTCAGCTCTCTATACAGCGTTCAAGTTCGGCTGTCCTCCTCATGCGGGAATGGCGCCAGGCATTGATCGTATGATAATGTTATTATGCGACGAACCTAACTTACGAGAAGTTATAGCGTTTCCTATGAACAAATCGGGCGCAGACCTGCTTATGGGCGCGCCTTGTGATGTGGATGCCAAACTTCTATCTGATGTGCATATTAAGGTGGATATCAGGACTAAACCAGAATAGAAATTGAAGACAGTAGATGTAATAGACGAAGCTATTTATGTTGGCGTTGTTAATACATGACTAATGCGGACAAAGAATAACGCTAGGCAGCCTGTAAAGGCGTAGCGGCGTTAAATTTTATAATTCCGAGGACTATCTCTGGCTTTAGAATAACACTTAATTTAAGGAAATTTTATTTATGATTACAATTCAAGATTTAGAGCTTTCGTTTGGGGGCACTCCCCTATTTAAGGAGGTAAACCTAAAGTTTTTGCCTGGCAACTGTTATGGCGTTATTGGTGCAAACGGTGCAGGCAAATCTACTTTTTTAAAAGTGCTTTCTGGCGATAATGACGAATATAAAGGCTCAGTTGCGATACCCGATGGGTTGCGCATGAGCGTACTTCAACAGGATCACTTCCAGTTTGAAGAGGTTTCTGTTTTGGAAACTGTGATAATGGGCAACAAGGCATTGTCGGATTGTAAAGCTAAGAAAGAAGAACTATATGCTAAGTCTGACTTCAGTGAAGAAGACGGCATAGAAGCAGCGCAGCTTGAGGCGGATTTTGCAGACATGGGTGGCTGGGATGCTGAAATTGAAGCGGCTCAGTTGCTGAACGCTTTGGGCATAACTGAAGAATTGCATTACGACACAATGAAGAGTCTAACGGGCCCGCAAAAAGTAAAGGTGCTACTGGCGCAAGCATTGTTTGGCAACCCTGCAATTTTACTACTAGACGAGCCAACCAACCACTTAGATGTTGCAAGTACTGAGTGGCTGGAGGAGTTTTTAATAAACTATGAGGGTACGGTTATTGTGGTCAGCCATGACCGCCACTTTTTAAACAATGTGTGCACGCATATCGTGGACATAGACTATGGTAAGATAAAAATGTATCCTGGCAACTATGACTTCTGGTATCAAAGCAGCCAGCTTATGCTTCAGCTGACCAAGAACGACAACAAGAAAAAAGAAGAAAAGATGGCAGAGCTTAAGAGCTTTATTGCAAGGTTCGGAGCCAACGCTTCAAAGGCAAAGCAGGCAACAAGCAGGAAGAGGTTGCTTGAAAAAATTGAACTTACCGAGATGCCTGCTAGTACACGAAAATACCCATACATCAATTTTAAGGCGGAAAAAGAGCTGGGGCGCGAAGTCGTTTCGGTAAACAAGTTGGTTGTAAGTGAAAACGGCGAGAAGCTGATAGACGGAATTTCGTTCCGTGTCGACCCTAACGAGAAAGTGGCTTTTTTAGGCGACGAGCTTGCCATTACAGCACTTCTTAGGTGCTTAGCTGGCGAAATTAAGCAGGATAGTGGCAACATTCAATGGGGGAACAGCGTAAAATACACCTTCTTGCCAAAAGACTATAATGAATATTTTAAGAGCAGCCTGCGTATTGTAGACTGGCTTTCGCAGTTCAGTAAAGACCACGATGTTACTTATTTACGCGGTTATTTAGGCAGAATGCTGTTCTCGGGAGAGGACGGCGACAAAAAGGTCAACGTACTTAGCGGAGGCGAAAAGGTAAGATGTATGCTGACGCGCCTTATGGTTCAGGGCGGAAATGTTCTGATATTAGATCAGCCTACAAACCACCTAGACCTTGAAAGTATTACTGCGCTCAACGAGGGACTGGTAGACTTTAAGGGCGTAGTGTTTTTTGCGTGCCATGACCACACTTTTTTATCAACAGTTGCAACTAGGATTATAGAAATAAAAGATGGCAAGGCTTATGATTACATGGACTCCTACGAAGAGTATCTGGTAAAGCGCAAGAAACGAGGCGCTTAAAATATAGATTGTAGGTTCTTGTTGCGTTTTGAAAATATAGATATTAAAAAACGATAGTTTGGTAAGGCTGTTGGAATGATATTTGTTCAGGCGTTTTTAAATGCAGGTGTTAAAAGGTAATAGGGGGCAAACAATGAGAAAAGCGGCAAATAAAATTAAGGGGGGCACGCTTATTCTAGCAGTGCTCCCCGGGCTTGGGAAAACTACCCTTGCTAAAAAATATCCGAGTATATTAGATCTGGACCACATATACTACCAGTACTTAGATCCGCCCAGCGATGAAGCTGAGGTAGAGGTTTGGAAAGGGCGCCGCGACAGAGAGCTAAATCCAGAGTATCCACAAAATTTTATTGCTGCTGTCAATCAAAGCTTACCCAAGTATGATATTGTTTTAATCCCCTTTGTGGGCGAAGGTGAGTGTGTGGCGGATTATCTGATTGACAATGGTTACAACTGCAGAACTGTTATATGTGAGCATGATATGCTTGAAGAAATATTTGATAGATTCAGGAATAGGGGCAATCCTCCAGAGTATGTTGAAGATGCAATAAAGCTTGCTTCCCCGCTTATCGACTACTATTCCCAACCGAAGTACCGCCCGATTATGGCAAAGCAAGGCGAATACTTAATAGATATTTTAAAAAGAGAAGGTTTTATAAAAGATAAGGCTGGTGTAGAAAAAATTAGCAATAAGCCTCTTGGTAAAGTTATGACAAAGTAGATTCATGCTGCTTATGCAAAAATATTTTAGGCATTAGTGTTTGTACTCCTAAAGCAACGCATAAACTATCTTGAATGTACAAACAAAATTAGGGATAAACATAAACCTAATATATAATACTGTTACTATCAAACAGAGGAGCAAGCAAATGGAAAAAGTAGCAAAAACAAATAAACGAAGCAAAGACACACTTATTTTAGCCACTTTTCCGGGACTTGGAAAAACATATGCTGCTAAAGAATATCCTAGGCTACTAGATTTAGATAGCATGTACTACAAGTATATGCAACAGCCCAGCCCCAATGCAGCTGAAGAGTGGAAGGGCATTAGAGGTAGGGAGCCCAACCCCGATTACCCAAAGAACTTTATTGAGGCTATAAACTCTAATTCAGATAAGTTTGATATTATTCTGATACCTTTTGTAGGTCCTGAGATTATTGTTGAATATTTAATAGACAATGGCTACAACTGCAGAACTGTTATATGTGGCTTTGAAATGGTAGAAGAAATGCTAGAGAGATTCAGAAAGCGAAACAACAGCGAGGTGTTTATCGCAGATGCGATCAGACTTGCTCCTCTACTGATTGAACAATACTCTAAGCCAAGATACCGCCCGATAATAGCAAAGCAAGGCGAATACTTAATAGATATTTTAAAAAGAGAAAGACTGCTAAAGTAATGAGTTGTTTTTGGTTTATATAAAATAAGTTTCTTGAAAATATCAACAAAAATAAATGCTTACCGACTAGTTTGTTTGGGCAATTGTTGCACAATTGGAACACAGACACCAAAAGATATTTGGGGCGTTGAAATCAGGCATAAATGCCAGAGCGTTAAATATATAATAACTAAGAAATAATCTGGCTTATGCAGAAAACAATTATCACACGTAAAGTTGCAAATATATAGTAACAAACAAGGGGGTGTAGTGTGAAAGTTAGCAAGTTTTTATCGGCATTATGTGTGCTGATGTTGACGGTTTTGTTTTGTGGCTGTTCTAGCGTGGGCTACACTGCAGCACAGCATCCCGATGGCAGCATAACAGAAACCCTATATGTAAAACCTAATGCAACCGAGTTAGGGGCTATGGGGGTTACGGTACATCAGGTGCTAACTAAGGTGCGTAATGATATTGCAGAGTACCTTACCACTAATTCGGTTGCCATGAGTGCGAATGGTGCGACACTAACAGTTGTGCCGGAAGTGATAACCCCAGCCGATACCGAGATTAGAGCGACTTTAAGGTTTGGTGGCTACTTCGGCTACTGCGCATATTATGGCATTGACGCCGATAGCCCCTCTACAGAATATCCATCTGAGGTTGGCATCTATACAACAAAGCAAATAATATATAAGGGGCCAACTGATTTTAGCGGAAGCTTTGCCCAGGTGTTTATAAATAGCTATACTAGTTTTATCAACGATGCAAGCACAGGCACGACTTTGGATGCGAGCAAGGTAAGCCTATCGTTTACGCAAGGCACGCTTAACTCACGTACTAGGTCTGATGCGGATACAGTTAGTTATAAGGATGGTGTTTATTACCACACTTGGACCTTAACGCTTGCAGATATTTTGGATGCAGACAAATCAGTCATTACACTATACCGTGTAGCAGTTACAAGAGAGAATCGCGTGTGGTGGTATCTGACGGGAGTTGCGGCTACCATAGTAATTATGGCGGGCGTAGCAATTGTTGTAGTGGTTAGAAAGCGTAGAGGCAGAGGTTAATTTAACTGCCCTAGAGTAGGCGAACATAAAACCTAGCGTATACACATGTAAATTTAAGTTAAAAGAATGCCCAGTGATTAATGCATATATCAAAGAGCTATCCAAACACATGCAGAAAAAACAGAAAGCGAATTAATCGTCTTCTGTTTTTTATAGGAGGACAACAGGGCATTCCCAGTTGTACGATTTCTTTGTGCAACTGACCTCCCTCTTTCTTTAGCATCATACCAGTAATTTCTTTGGACTATGCTATCGATTAAATTTGTTGGACAAATACTTAACAAAACCAAACCCCACCAAACATTGTTTGGTGGGGTTTGGTTTTGTTAAAGTTAAGTTATGCTGTAAAGTATGGTATCAAGGTGTATTCAACAAAGTCGGCTACTATTCCGTAGAACCAGTTGGATATAGGGCTAGCTTCAAGCAATGGTGTAAACCAGCCGCTTACTGCTGATACATATGTTCCAACAACAAATATAAGCGCGAATGCAACCGCTATAAACACGGCTCCCTTAACAAGCCCAAACACGAAGCCAAGCAGTCTGTCAAGTCCGCTGATGGCGCGATTCTTAGTAATAGCATCAAACAACCTAGACAACAACCAAATAAGAATCTTGATAACTATAAACAATCCGGCAGCAGCTACCACTGTGCTCATAATGGTACCTAATTGGCCCGCTACATCAGCAAGATATACTGCATCTGCAGGCATGCTTGAAGGTGCGCCAAACAGAGTCTGCAATAACAAGCCGAATGTGTTAGGCAGTCCGCTTCCCGAGAAAGCGTCCGTCACCGTTGGCAGAACCATATCTGCAAACGTGCCATCGAGCCCCCACCAACCATTTATCAAGTTCGCAACAGGTTTAGCTAGCCATATTGCAAGAGCCAGTGTTGCCACAGTGCCAAACAGGCTGATTATGGACTTTAGGAATCCTTTGCTGATTCCAATGAGTGCGGAAATAACCAATATTACAACAACAGCAATGTCAATCCAAGGCATGTATAATACCCTCCTAGTTTTCTGATTAATAGATTTTAACATAATAATTATGATTTGTCACTAGTTTTCATAGAATTTATCAAATTTTGCATGAAATGCATTTTTGTGTTCAGGTAGTCAATACTTAGTATTTAAAGTAGTTTAAGAGGAGGCTGTAGTATGAGAAAAGATTTTTTTGCCTATAGCAAGCATGCAGTAGAGGCTTTGACGCAGGAGCTGTTGATATTCACTGAGCCAAGGTCAATTCCAGTTATTGTATGCCTTGGCACAGATAAGGTACTTGCCGACGCGTTAGGCGCAATTGTCGGCAGTTTGCTAAATAAGCAGGGTTTATCGACCTTTGTGTATGGAAATTTGGAACGTCCCATAACCCTTGCAAACATCAACTATTGTCTTAAGTTTGTCCGTGCAATGCACCCGATTTCACCAATCTGGGTAATAGATTCTGCTACAAGCTATGATAATCGTTTTGGCGTTATTACCATTAGCGATGAATTTAATCCTTTTGTCAATACAAAGTTTGTGGATGCGTGTAAAGTTGAAGCAAATTTGTTTATTACTGCAACCGTTTCGCAGGCTGAAAAGCGCGTATTGTTTGGTGCGCGTCTAAGGGTTATTGTGCAAATAGCCGAGGTGATTACTCAAGCCTTATGCAGGGTTTTTGAGTCTCAAGACGTCAGAGTCGCTTACAAACAACCTTGCTACCCATTGTCTTTTTAAGTCTAAAGCTCCATAAAAGCTACGCAATACAAAAAAGGTTTTTTTGTCTCTTTTTTATGTTATTTTTGCACAAAGATGTGTTAATTCTACGCTAACTGAGCAAAAACATCTGAAAGTTGCTTTGCTATTACTGCTAAATTATGGTATACTGATGAGCATATAAATGTGCAAGGAGGCATATTAATTGGACTCACAAAACAAACCAAAAAGAAGGTCGTTTCCATACTTTACAGTGCTACTCGCGGTTGCGTTAATAGTGGTGCTTATTTTAGCGCTTACAAGTGGTGGAACTGATAAAAGGATTGAAAACAACAAATTCTATGCGGAAGTGGAAGCTGGCAATGTCGTTGCCGTGCGTGGTAGTGGTGTCACCATATACGGTGTTTATGCTACCAATAGTTCTGTTGATGACATGGATAAATTCCCTGAGCAGCACGACTTCTATTTTACTGTAACTAGCGTGTTTGGTGTAGACAGAATAGAAGAGTGGCTGCAACAGTACAACAGAGGAGAGCTGGACTTTCAGTTGGGGATTGTTCCTACACAAAAAATAGAATTTGAATTTAGGCCTGCTCCAGAGAGTATCTGGAGTACAATACTTCCGATTTTATATATCAGCATTTTAGTTGTGGTGGCATTCTTTGTTATCCGTGCAATTACTAAGGCAAATGGCAAGTCGTTTGACTTTGGCAAAAACAAAGCGCGCATGGAAAACGGCATAAAGATAACTTTTGATGATGTTGCTGGTGCTGATGAAGAAAAGCGCGAGATGCAGGAAATTGTAGAGTTTTTAAAGAACCCTAAAAAGTTTACTGATCTCGGCGCGCGCATTCCTAAGGGAGTGCTTATGGTAGGTCCTCCGGGCACTGGTAAGACGTTGCTTGCAAAAGCAATTGCTGGTGAGGCGAATGTACCGTTCTTTAGTATTACCGGTTCGGACTTTGTAGAAATGTTTGTCGGCGTGGGTGCGGCGCGTGTGCGCGACTTATTCGACAACGCAAAACGCAACATGCCATGCTTGATATTTATTGATGAGATTGATGCTGTGGGCCGTCAGCGTGGAACAGGCTTAGGCAACACCAACGATGAGCGTGAACAGACACTGAACCAACTGCTTGTACAGATGGATGGCTTTGAGAGCAAAGATGGTATTGTGGTTATTGCCGCAACCAACCGTATGGACGTACTAGACCCTGCCCTGCTCCGTGCAGGCAGGTTTGATAGGCGCATAACTGTGATGAAGCCTGACGCTAAGGGACGTGAGAAAATTTTACGCCTATATGCTAAGAATAAGCCTATGGATGAGGGCATCAACTACGAGTCTCTAGCACGCGGTGTACCTGGCTTCACTGGTGCTGATCTTGAGAATGTGTTAAACGAAGCAGCAATTCAAGCAGCGCGAGACAACCGACCAGTTATTACACAAAAGGATATAATAGAGGGTGTAAGCAAAACTTTATTTGGTCCACAGAAACGTAGTCGCGTTATTACTGAGGAGAATCGCAAGGCCACTGCCTATCACGAGGCAGGACATGCCATTGTGGCTAAGCTAGGAAAGTCTAGTAAGCGAGAGGTTCAAGAGGTTTCTACAATAACCCGTGGCATGGCGCTTGGATATACGTCGGCACATGCTTTGGAGGATAATGTCACTCATACGCGCGAAATGCTATTAGATGAGCTAGACTTCTGTATGGGTGGACGTGCGGCCGAGAAGATTGTTTATGGTCAGCTTAACTCGGGTGCATCTAATGACATTCAGCAGGCGACCGAGATTGCACGTGCTATGGTAACGCAGTTGGGTATGAGCGAAAAGCTCGGCTCGGTTTGCTACGAAGGCGAAGACGAAATATTTATCGGCAGAAGTTACCAACAGCACACCAAGTACAGCGAGACAACAGCAGCTCTTATTGATGTCGAAATTAAAGCTTTGATTGACAACTCGCTTGCGCGCGCAGAGGCAACGTTGCGAACTAATCGCAAACTGCTAGACGATATGGTTGAAGTGCTGATGGCAAAGGAAACAATTTATACCGAAGAAATGGACATGCTGTTTAGTGGAAAATCTGCTAAAGAAGTAATTAAGGCAATAGAGAAAAAAGCTAAGGAACAGGAAGAAGAGTTTAAGAAGGCTCGCGAGGAAAAAGCGCGTAAAGAGAAAGAAGCGCTTGATCAGCTTCGCGCCAGAGCCCTTGCCGCTTTCAATGGTGCGGCGGTGGCAGCAGGAGTGAACGTAACTGCAGTTGAAACGACAGAAGCGGAAGAGGTTACCAAAATAGAGGGCGCTAGTGGACAGACTATTATTGTAGATGGAGAGGCTAAGCCAGCATCCTCTACTTCGGGCAAGAAATCAACGGGAACAAAAGCGGCGACTGCGACAAAAACCTCTGTAGACGCCAAGTCCATTACTGCTAATAAAAAGCCTAGTGCTCCTAAAGCTAAAGCGCAGAAGTCCGTAGCAAGCAAGCCTAAGGCTGAGGCTGGAAAATCGAGCGAGACTGGCTCGGGCTCTACCGCAAGCGAGCAGGATAAATCCATAAATCAGGAATAGCAGACAGGCTTTAAGTTTGAAGAAATAGCGAGCGCGTTAGGTTTAAAAAGTTGAATGAACCGAGTCTGCAAACCAGAACAGCAGACATATCGGTTGAGCAGGACAAATAAGAAAGAACATAAAGTAGAATAGTATTTGTTTGACAGCGTTAATAAAAAAATGTACAATACACAAGATACTTATGTAGAAGGAAACTAAAAAGGAAACATTATGAACAAAGTTATTGCAATAACAAGTTTAAGTTTGGTTGGTGTATTAATGCTAGCAGTAATACTGATGGCACTTATCCCGATTAATTACAATTTGAAACTACAAGAAAAGCCTAGCCTTATTACGGTACATTCTTCAGCGGGCAAATCGTCTGTGTTTAGTGCCGATGGTAGCGCTACAAGCAAAGAGACTTATAACAAGATTTTGGAACTTTACAACAATTCAGGCAGTTTTAGTACGCTGAACTCGTTGTTTATAGGGCTGTGGGGCAAAAAAGTAGAGCCAGACAGGGCAACTACTTCTCAAACTATTTCGTCGCTTTACCCTTCCGGCACTTACTGTATAGAATTTTTATACGATACTTCGCAGAAGATGCGGAATTCAGACGGTAGCGCCTACGTTTGGCAAGCGAACGGCGAGCAGAGTTATAAGCGCTTGTTCGTGCCGGTGAAGAGCGTTAACGAAGTGAGTGCATTGACATATTACGTAACAGATAACGATACTGCAACTACGGTTAGCTTTACGTATTCTGCTTATTCTAATCAGTTTGAATTACACAAATACTTGGCTACCCTGACCTATATTTAATGCGATTTAGTGTTTAATTCTAGATAATTAATTCCAGACAATTTTGATACAACTAAAAACAACGCGAACCCGCGTTGTTTTTAGTTGTTATAAAGCGTGGTGACAATGTGAGGCAAGCTTCTTTGGGTTGAAATTGATTAGCCGATAACTTTCTATCTGCCTATTGACAAAAATATAATACCGCTGTAGAATGTGGTTGTTAGAGGAACTTTTTATGACAAATGGAAACAACAAAATTAAAGTAGCAGTTTATGGTGCGGGCGCTTTGGGGTTAAGTGCGATTGCGGAAATGAGCCTTCGCAAAGAGGACATAGAGCTTGTGGCGGTTTTTTCAAAACGTGCCGATGAGGTAGAGCCAGCTGTGCGCAACATATGCAAGACTTACAATTTCAATCAGCCTATCGTTGATGATTATACCAAATTAGCTGATTATGCAGACAAGGTAGACGTGCTACTTTATTGTGGCGATTCTGCAAAAGAATACCGCCCTGCAATGCGTTATCTTGCCACTATTTTCAAAACTTTGGTTGATACTTACGATGACCACTCTGTTTTTATGGAGGCGAAAGAAGAAATAGACACTATAGCCAAAGAAAATGGAAATACTGTTTTCATGGGTTATGGTTGGTCCCCAGGCGTGTTTAGTGATACTAAAATCAGATACAAAGCTCTGTTGCCTAATTGTGAAATTATGATAGCTTATGGTCCCCCACCTAGTGGCGGCGGAAGTCGCGGACATGGAAGTGCTTTAAGGAAGATTAAAGGTGTTGCAGATGCTGTTTCTATTACACATTATAATGAAGACGTAGTTCAAACTTTTAAGAACTGGGTGCCAGGAGTGCCCAACACTTATCAGCTTCACCGCCGCGATAACTATCTTGTTTTAGAAAATGGGGCAGATCCAGAGAGGATAACGCATGACATAGAAAATTATGAGAGCTATTTCAAAGGCTATCAAAACGATATAACTTTTGTTTCGCAAGAGCAACTTGAGGAAAAGCGTGCGCAATCTGAAGGGCATGGTGGAATAATTGTTGCACGCGGTAAAACTGCTAGCGGCAAAAAGATTGTATTAACGGAAACAATTGATGCCGAATCTAATACTGAAGCTACAGCCGATTTTGCGCTTGGGGGTGTGATTGCGGCGTACAATATGCACAAAGCGGGCAAGACAGGTGCGTTTGTGGGTGCAGAGGCTACCATAACCTCGTTCAGCACTAAAAAAGTGGAAGAGCAGCTAAAAGGTTATTAAACTCCAGAATGTATTGTTTGGACTATAACAAAAATGTTTAAGCAATTTTGACGATGCCGCTTATAGGCTTATAGCAAGATTTTATTTTCAAAGACGACTAAAGCTAGGGAAATTTACTACTAAGATTTGATGAGTCCTAGCATGTGCACATAAATATTGGCTTTAGAAATAGCTCAAGATGTATAAAGTGCCTGTAAAACAGGGCAAATGAAACAATTTACAGTGTTTTATTTGCTCTTTTTTTCTGTGTTTGGTATAATAAATAAAACTATTCAAGCTTTTAGGGGTGGAAGTCTTGAAGTATTGGGGAAAAATATCTTTAAAAACGCTAAAACACTTGTTTTGTTACAGGTTTTTAGTTTGTTAATGTTTCACTTAAAGATTATGTCTATATCGGGTGGCAAACTTAGCCTCACAAATGACTTTAGTGACATCGTTAATAAATGGATTTGTATGAGCGCTATGGGTTTAGTTGTGCAGGCAATTTTAGCAACAGGTTGCATTTCAGAATTAGTTACATATAGGAATGTAAACTTAACGCCATGCGAGATTTCAACAAATAGACCACGCATAGAATCAAAAAACTAGTGTAGTGTGTAAGTGTTAAACTTGCGTAATCTAAAAGGCTATATACAAAAAGGAAGTAGAAAAGTAGTATGAAATTATTATTGTTTAGAGTTCAGAATTTCAGGTCAGTTTGGGATAGTGGCTGGATAGCCTGCCAGAACATAACGGCTATTGCGGGGGTAAATGAGGCGGGCAAAAGCAATCTTCTGCGTGCGCTTTGGAAATTGAAGCCAGCGTTTAAGCAAGACAACAAGATTTTACACAGTGATATTCCGCGCGACAAGTTCGATTCTATAATGCAATCAGACGAGTTGCCTGTGTTTGTTTCGGCTAAATTTAAGTTAGAACCACGTGATTTGGGTTCACTTAAGAAATATTTTCCTGAGGTTAAGCCGTTTGATACGTGTTTAGTTTCGCGTACGTTGAGCGGCAAATATAGTGTTGAGGTGCCGGTTACAGTAACTGGTGCTCAGGCGCAGAAGTTGCACGACTTTATTATCAGAATCTTGCCGGGCTTTATCTACTACTCTAACTATGGCAACCTTGACAGCAACATATATCTTCCACAGATGCTGAGTAAATTCAATAAGTCCGGTGTAAGCACAATGTCTCAGGCTAAGCGCAGGACAATAAATTTGTTGTTTATGTATGCAGGTATTACTCCTGAAATGTTGCAAGCTGACTTGCCTACCATAACATCTAAGAGCACAGCTAACATGAGTGCTTCACAATTAAAGAAGCTTACTGAGACTAAGGATGGGTAT
>JGI996J12353_1000039_pt1 | contig 41626 bp, 40 predicted proteins | sample IntmicLarv5ML5BL_FD_12353 | JGI IMG/M metagenome (IMG submission 12353) | reverse complement strand
CTTAATGGCGAATCGAAAATTGTGATTAATGAAAAACGCGGCTTCGATGATTTTGAAGTAACATTTGCGCAATCGAAAGAAAACGGCTTTATGGATGAAATGATTGCTCGTCAACAACAATTAATTGAAAAATATCGATTGGTAGAATCCGGATTATCTCTTTGGCAAATGAAAGATTTATTTTATATATCTCTGAATCAAGAAAAGAAAGATTTGGAAAGACAATATATTACTCATCAAATGGAAATCAATCAAAGTCCGTTGTATGCAGCCCGATTAATAGAAATATTAAGTTGTCTTACTGGAACAAGCAATTCACTAAATCAATCACAAGAAGCGGTTCGTTTTGCCCAGCAGAAATTCATTGCAGAAAGACTGAATTTCGATGATTTATACACAAGTGGATTTTGGCAATTAACAATGGATTTTTGGTATGAATTAAATATGGAAAATGATGCTTTGTTGCTTTCTGACAGCCGAAAAATGCTTGATAGAGTTAACGATATATACATTCGCCGCGAATTAACACAATCATTTATTCGTTTGTTCAGTTTGTATGGAAAAGATTATTTATTGTCCGAATTGGGCACCGAATATCTGACAATGCCGCTCAATGCGCAACTTGCTCCGGAAATACAGATTGGCGACACATCTTTTTTGCCGAAAAACAGTTTGTTAGTATTTTACGAAACGAGTTGCGGAAGTTGTCATAACGAATTAGAGATGTTAAAAAACAAATACAATTTACTTGCAGATAATCAAATTCGGGTAATTTCAATCTCTGCCGATACATCTCAAGAAGTGTTTGAATATACATCCTCCGGCTTTCTTTGGGAAGACAAAATTTGCGATTTTCAGGGTTTTGATAGTATCAATTTTCGCAATTACGGCATTGTCGGTACACCAACATTTGTGTTAACAGACAAAGAGGGCATTGTGCGTGGTCGATATGCCCAATTAAAGGAATTATTAAAGGATTAAAAATGGTGAGCGACATCAAAAAATTGCCAATAGAACGCAGATAAAGCGGATTAGGCGGATTTCCGCGGATTTATATTCGTAGGTAAATATCCAAATCCGCGCCAGCAAAGTGAATGGACACAATGTTTCATAGAAACATTGCCTTAATAGCCAGGGGTTTCAACCCCTGGATTGGGAACGAATTGGGAACGAATTTCCGGGGGAGGTGGAATGAATTTCCGCGAATTTGGAACGGATTGGGCAAATTCCCCCGAATTGTGGAGCACGGATTGCAAATCCGCGCCAGCGAAAAAAGAAAAGTTACCGTGAGGTAATTCCCCACAGAAACCATTTGCGGTTTTAATGTTAAAAATCGAGAGTTTGCATGCCGCAAAGTTTCTGTAACGAAGGAGGCAGCTCATTTCGAGCTGCCTTTATCATTGCTTTCTTGTCGAGTTACGTTGTATCGCTTTGCAGTCACTCGTCACTTGTTCCTCATCACTCGTAAGAGCGAATATTATTCGCCCACACTTTATTTTGAATGAATATAAACTAGCATTTGGCGGTCGTTTTTATGCTTGATAAGTATTGATTTCTATTTATCTTATTTTACCTTTGCGTTTGTATTAATATTTTAAACTTAATAGAAAATGGCTTACGTAATAACAGATGATTGTATTGCTTGTGGAAGTTGTATTGATGAATGTCCAATGGGAGCTATTTCTGAAGGTGATATCTATAAAATAGATCCGGAAACATGTACCGATTGTGGTTCTTGTTCTGATTCTTGCCCTTCAGAAGCGATTAATCCGGCATAACTAAATTTCACAAAAAAAGACTAAAGCTGTCAAATGTATTTCATTTGATAGCTTTTTTTGTTATAGCTAACATTTAAGGGTGGAAATTTATTCCCAAATTAACGAAAATTCGTAATTAAAAGTATTTCTTTTCTCTTTTTTTCAAACAAATTGATTAATTTTGTATCCTTAATAAAAAATTAAATCATATTTGTATAAATGTCTGCACCAAAAAAAATTAAAAATGCTCTTATTTCGGTATTTCACAAGGATGGATTAGATGAAATTCTTTCGAAATTGCATAAGGAAGGAGTTGAATTTTATTCAACGGGAGGTACACAAACTTTTATTGAATCCTTAGGAATGCCTTGCCACGCAGTGGAAGGACTGACCGGCTATCCTTCTATTTTAGGAGGACGTGTGAAAACGTTACATCCGAAAGTCTTTGGTGGAATTTTAAATCGTCGAGATAATACAGAAGACCAAAAACAAATTCAACAATATGAAATCCCGGAAATAGATTTAGTTATTGTTGATTTATATCCTTTTCAAGAAACAGTAGCATCCGGAGCAGAAGAACAAGCCATTATTGAAAAAATTGATATTGGTGGTATTTCCTTAATTCGGGCTGCTGCTAAAAATTTCAAAGATGTTATAATTGTTGCATCAAAAAATCAATACCCGGCATTGAATAAAATGCTTTCGGAACAAGGAGCAAATTCGACTATTCAAGACAGAAAATGGTTTGCCAAAGAAGCATTTGCCGTTTCTTCCGGTTACGATACCGCTATATTCAACTATTTCGATAATGATGAAGGCTCTTATCTACGTCAGGCGTATGATGACGCAAAAGTGCTTCGTTATGGAGAAAACCCTCACCAAAAAGGTGTTTTTTATGGTGATTTCAATGAAGTTTTTGAACAATTGGCGGGAAGAGAAATTTCCTATAATAACTTGTTGGATATCAATGCAGCCACAGATTTAATTGCGGAATTTGACGAATTGACTTTTGCCATTTTGAAGCATAATAATGCTTGTGGTATTGCTTCTCGCCCAACAGCAAAAGAGGCTTGGGACGCGGCTTTAGCGGCTGACCCGGTTTCGGCTTTTGGTGGAGTTTTGATTTGTAATGCAAAAATAGATAAAGCAGCAGCAGAAGAAATTACAAAAATCTTTTTTGAAATAATAATTGCTCCTGCTTATGATAAAGAAGCCTTGGATATTTTAGAAGAAAAGAAAAATCGGATTATTTTGATTCAAAAACAAAATCCGGAGACTCCTCTTCAATTCCGTTCGCTATTGAATGGAGTATTGGCTCAAGATAAAGATTTAAGTATTCAAACTGAAAATGATTTGAAAACTGTAACAGAAAAAGCTCCAACCTCACAAGAAATAGAAGATTTGCTATTTGCTAATAAATTAGTTAAAAATACCAAATCAAATGCTATTATTTTAGTGAAAGGCAAGCAACTTTGTGCGAGTGGAGTAGGACAAACTTCTCGTGTTGACGCATTGAGACAAGCTATTGAAAAAGCAAAATCATTTGGTTTTGACTTACAAGGCGCAGTAATGGCTTCGGATGCATTTTTCCCTTTCCCCGATTGTGTGGAAATTGCACATGAAGCAGGTGTTAATGCTGTTATTCAACCCGGAGGGTCAATCAAAGATAATTTATCGATAGATTATTGTAATAAAAGTAAAATGGCAATGGTAATGACGGGAATCCGTCACTTTAAACATTAATAACAAATGGGATTATTTTCGTTTACACAGGAATTGGCAATGGACTTGGGTACTGCAAATACCATTATTATCCAAAATGGTAAAATTATGGTCGATGAGCCCTCTGTCGTTGCTTTAGATACTCGCACCGAAAAACTTTTGGCGATTGGGTCTGAAGCTCAAAAAATGCATGGAAAAACGCATGGTAACATAAAAACAATACGTCCATTGCGAGATGGTGTAATTGCAGATTTTTATGCTGCCGAGCAAATGATTCGAGGAATGATTAAGATGATTAATAATAAGAATCGTCTATTTTCTCCTTCTTTGCGAATTGTTGTTTGTATTCCTTCCGGAAGTACGGAAGTGGAAATTCGTGCCGTTCGTGACTCCGCTGAACATGCGGGAGGACGCGATGTTTATATGATTTATGAACCGATGGCTGCCGCTATTGGTATCGGATTGGATGTGGAAGCTCCAGAAGGAAATATGATTGTAGATATAGGTGGTGGTACTACCGAAATTGCAATTATTTCTTTGGGAGGTATTGTTTCTAATAAGTCTATCCGTATTGCAGGAGATGATTTAACCGCTGATATTTTGGAATATATGGGTCGCCAACATAATATGAAAGTTGGAGAACGTACTGCGGAAGTCATAAAAATTAATGTTGGCTCGGCCTTGGCTAATTTGGTGGATCCCCCCGAAGATTTTGTGGTTTTTGGTCCTAATAAAATGACAGCTTTGCCGATGGAAGTTCCTGTTTCTTATCAGGAAATAGCTCATTGTTTAGATAAATCGGTTTCTAAAATAGAAATGGCTATTTTAAGTGCGTTGGAAAATACTCCACCTGAATTGTATGCAGATATAGTTCGGAATGGAATCTACTTAGCGGGTGGCGGTGCTCTTTTGAAAGGTTTAGATAAACGTCTTCAAGATAAGATTAATATTCCTTTCCATATTGCAGACGATCCTTTACATGCTGTGGCAAAGGGAACCGGTATAGCATTGAAAAATATTCACAAATTTAAATTCTTAATACGATAGTTGAGAAATTTATTCAATTTCATTCTTAAAAGTGTTCATTGGCTTCTTTTTTTATTGTTGATTTTTCTTTCGGTCTTTTTTATTGTAAAGAACAATCAATTTCAGAGGAGTAAATATTTATTAGTCGTCCAAGATGTTGCAGGAAGGGTTCATTCTGTAACTAATACTTTGCAGTCCTATCTGAATTTGAAGGAAGCTAATACTCAATTGCTGAATCGGATTGCAGAATTGGAGACTGAACTTCATGCATATCATAATGCATTTGATCACTTGAGTGATTCCGCTCAAACAAAAAGTATTAAGATTGACTCTCTTAATTCACTTGTCTATCAATTTGTTCCGGCTCGAGTCGTTTATAATAGTGTTTCCAGATTGGAGAATTACATGACTCTAAATAAAGGTTCGTTAGACGGAATAGAACAGGACATGGGAGTTATCTCAGCAAATGGAATTGTTGGAGTTGTAATGAAAACTTCAGCCTATTTCTCATTAGTAATTCCGGTTTTAAATCCGAAATTCCGTTTGAGTTGTATGGTGGAGCGAAATAATTATTTTGGACCTTTGGTTTGGGATGGAAAAGATGTGCAATATACTTATCTGACAGAGTTGCCGCGTCATGTGGATTTTGAAGTGGGAGATACGATTGTAACTAGTTTCTATTCAGGAATATTTCCCGCGGGATTGCCCGTTGGTGAAATTGTAGACTCCCAAAAACAAAAGGATGATAATTACAATTCGCTTAAGATAAGATTATTTACAAATTTCAACACATTAAGCGAAGTGATGATTGTGACTAACAGCTATCAGAAAGAACAAAATGAATTGCAAAAAATAATTAATCAATAATGTCAAGCACCGGGATAAGGCAAATATTATTATTTATCTTACTTGTTTTTTTACAAGTGGGCTTGTTCGATAAGATACATCTTTTTGGATACGCCACTCCTTTGCTTTACGTTTATTTTATTATAAAATTGCCGGCTGAAATGAACCGAAATTTAGTTTTGCTTCTTTCTGCTTTAACCGGTCTTTGTGTCGACCTATTTAGCTATACATTGGGTCTAAATATGTTAGCCTGTGTAGTTGTTGGATTTATGCGCCATTATTTTTTGAGCCTATTTGCTCCCAGAGACATATTTGAATCTTATATTCCCTCATTCAATTCTTTTGGAAAGGGCTTGTTTTTTCGTTATGCCGTTTTTATTGTCTTTCTGCATCAAATTATTTTATTTGTGACAGAATCCTTATCTCTATTTGACCCTTTAATCCTCACCTTTCGTATTGTAGGAAGTTTTACTCTTACCATGTTTCTTATTTTTATTTTTGAAAGCGTAAATCTGAGAGGTCTTAAAAAGTGAATGCGAATAGAAAGTTTAATCCGGATTCCCGGAAAACATATTTAATAATATTTATTGTTTTAGTTGTATTGATTTACTTAATACAACTATTCCGATTGCAAGTGCTTAATCCGAATTATAAGGATTGGGCAGATAGTAATGCGTTTTTGAATAAAACGCAATACCCTTCGCGAGGAGTCATGTACGATCGGAATGGGAATCTATTGGTGTATAACCAACCGGCATACGATGTTATGGTGGTTATACGAGAAACACAAAGTTTTGATACACTCGCTTTTTGCAAAGCAGTCAATATTGATATTGAGTATTTTAGAAAAAGATTAGTGGATGTAAAAAATAGAAAATTAAATCCGGGCTATTCTTCTTACACTCCTCAAACTTTTCTTTCTTTATTAGGAAATAAAGAATATGGAATTTTGCAGGAAATCATCTATAAATTCCCCGGTTTTTATATTCAAAACAGAACCATTAGAGAATATAACTATCCTAATGCGGCTCACGTTTTAGGTTATGTCGCTGAAGCCGATAAAAATAATATTGCAAACGATGATTATTATCGACGGGGAGATTATATTGGGAAGACAGGTATAGAACGTTCTTATGAAAAGCATTTGCGAGGTGAAAAAGGAGTGGAAATATTGTTGCGTGATGCTCATGGGCGTATTAAAGGAAAATATGAAGATGGGATTCATGATAAAGCACCTGTGTCCGGAAAAGATTTGACTTTATCTATTGATATTGATTTGCAGGCCTATGGAGAAGAATTACTCCAAAATAAATTAGGAACTATTGTTATGATAGAACCTAAAACCGGTGAAATTCTTTGTATGGTTTCTTCTCCCACTTATGACCCTTCCAGTTTGGTCGTAGGGAAGCAATTTGGCTCTGCGTTTAAAGAGTTAGCTGAAGACCCCTATACTCCGTTGTACCATAGAGCCGTGGAAGGTAGATATCCTCCAGGGTCTACTTTTAAGCTTGCTCAAGGTTTAGTTTTTTTGCAGGAGAATATTATTACTTCTCAGACGTCATATTCTTGTCCCGGCGGCTTTCCACCGGGAGGAGGACGCCCCGCTTGTCATGGACATGCTTCTCCTGCGTCTTTAGTCCCTGCTATAGGAACAAGTTGTAATTCTTATTTCTGTTGGGGATTAAGAGCGATGTTGGAAAATAAAAAATATGGCTCAATTCAAAATGCAATGGATAAATGGCGGGACTATATGGTTGCTCAAGGTTTTGGTTATCCTTTAGGAGTTGATTTGCCCGGGGAAAAACGAGGTCTGATTCCCAATAGTCAGTTTTATGATAATTGGCACAAAGACAGAGACGGTAAGCCTTGGTGGCGAGCAATGACTATTATTTCTATTGCCATTGGGCAAGGCGAAATAACCCAAACACCTATTCAAATGTGTAATCTAGCAGCGACAATTGCAAATAGAGGGTATTTTTATACTCCTCATGTAGTGAAAGAGATAAAAGAGACTCCTTTGGATAGTTTATATAAACAACCTCGTTATACCGGAATTGATGCAGTACACTATGATCCTATTATAGAGGGAATGCGTTTGGCAGTAACAAGTGGTACTTGTCGGGGTGCAAACATACCGGATATTGCTGTTTGCGGAAAAACGGGAACCGCGGAAAATATTGGAAAAGACCACTCTATTTTTATGGCTTTTGCTCCTATGGAAGACCCTAAAGTTGCGGTTTTGGTTTTTGTTGAAAACGGCGGATTTGGAGCTGCTTATGCTGTGCCGATAGGACGCTTAATGATGCAAAAATATTTGAAAGGAGAAATTCCTGAGCAAGATAAGCCGATTGAAGAAAGAATGAAAAATACAACCATTTTAAGACGTGTCATACAGAAAAATTAACATTTGGAATACGATAGATTGGTGGTCAATTGCAATCTACTTCATTCTAGTTATTGCCGGCTGGTTTAGTGTCTATGCCGCAAGCTATGACTATGATCAGACCAGTATGGTTGACTTATCCGGTCGCGCCGGTATGCAGATGGTGTGGATTTTATCGTCTTTATTAATCGGCTTCTCTTTACTAATGATAGACAGCGATTGGTATGAAGTTTTTTCCTTTTGGATTTACTTCATTGTCATGTTATTGCTAATCGTTACCATATTTGTTGCTCCAGATATAAAAGGATCTCATTCGTGGTTGGTCTTAGGACCCGTGCGACTGCAACCTGCCGAATTTGCTAAGTTTGCAACTGCTTTGGCATTAGCTAAAGTTATGAGTGTGTATAAGTTTGACTTATTGGGAATGCGGAATATATTTGGCTTACTTGGCTTGTTCTTTTTGCCCTTGATTTTAATCATCCTGCAGAAAGAAGCCGGTTCAGCTTTGGTCTTTCTTGCCTTCTTTTTAGTGCTGTATCGAGAAGGGATGCCGGGTGCTGTTTTGATCTCTGGATTTGTTTCCATTTTATCTTTTGTATTGGTCGTTCGTTTTTCAAATGTTATTTGGTTGGGCTTTACTTCTTTGGATGAATTCTTAGTCTTACTTGCAATTTTGTTGTTTGCTTTAGGCTTTTTATATAACTACGAAAAAGGTAGACATCATTTTAAATATCTATTCCTTATTGCATTAGGTGCTATTCTCACATCGATACTTGTTTGCTCATTTTTTCCAACTTTCCAATTTAATTTATTGTATGTAATTCTATCCTTGATTGTAGGTCTTATTTTTTATCTCTTTTTTCAATTTGTAAAGTATAGAGCTGCAACCTATTTGTGGATTTGCTTATTTGCAATAATGTCTGTTGCTTTCATGTACTCAGTTGAGCATGTTTTTGAAAAGATGATGAGGCCCCATCAACAACTTCGTATTCAGGTTGCTTTGGGTGTTATTGACGATCCAAGCGGCGCCGGATACAATGTGAATCAATCAAAAATAGCAATCGGATCGGGAGGCGTTTTAGGTAAAGGATTTTTGAATGGAACACAAACGAAATTGAAATATGTTCCCGAGCAGGATACCGATTTTATTTTCTGTACAATTGGAGAAGAAAAAGGATTTATGGGAGCAAGTGTAGTTTTGATATTATTTTTAATATTGATTGTTCGAATAGTCTATCTAGCTGAACGACAGAAATCTACCTTTAATCGTGTCTATGGTTATTCTGTTGCAAGTATTCTGTTTTTTCATTTAGCAATTAATATTGGAATGGTAATCGGAATTACTCCTGTGATTGGAATTCCTTTGCCTTTTTTTAGTTATGGCGGCTCCTCTCTTTGGGCATTTACTATTCTTTTATTTATCTTTCTTCGCTTAGATGGGTCTCGAAGTGATCGATTGTAAGAGCGTTTTTTTATGTTAATTATTTGTTTTTCAGTCAAAAAAGTGTTTCCTTTGCAACTGCAACTTTAAAAATGGAAAGAAAAGCTTTTTTAGAATGATGGAAAGAACGTTAGTTATTCTTAAACCATGTGCCATTCAGCGTGGATTAATTGGTCAAATTATTAATCGTTTTGAAAGAAAAGGTTTGGTTTTGGTGGGAATGAAAATGACTTGGCTAAGTGATGAAATCTTAAGTGAACATTATGCTCATTTGAAAGATAAGCCTTTTTTTCAAAGACTGAAAAATGCAATGGATTCTTGTCCTGTTGTTATTTGTTGCTGGGAAGGAATTGAAGCTGTAAATGTTGTAAGACTGATTGTTGGTTCGACCAATGGGCGTACTGCCTTGCCGGGAACTATTCGCGGAGATTATAGTATAAGTGTACAGGAAAATATAGTCCATGCGTCTGACTGCCATGAAACGGCTGCTATTGAATTAAAAAGATTTTTTGATGAAAAGGAATTATATATTTATAATTCGTCTTTATTGTCAAATTTTTATGCTCATGATGAAATCTGAAAATTACTTTGAAACACAAAAAATGATTAAAGAATTAAAAACAACAACAATTATAGGTCTATTAGGAATCGTTTTCTCTTTGACTCCCGTTAACACACTACAAGCGCATAATAAATCCACAAAAGAAGAACAATCTAAAATAACAAGAGTTGATTCTGAAGCTATTTTGTTAGCGGATAGAGCAAAGATTAATTTTGAAGTTATTGCCGTTGATTCCATTTTACTTCGAATGGGTTTGGGATTGGATGACGAAATGTTTCCAGCAGATGAATTGCATGATGCTCAATGGAATACCGAATATGTAAAAGTTTATGCCGAGACGCTGGTTCCGGATTCATTTACGATTGATGTTTCTTCTTTCGTTATGCCATTTGAAGGACCGGTAACATCTAACTACGGTCCCCGGAGAAGAAGATTCCATTATGGAACGGATTTTAAATTACAGACAGGAGATACCGTACGTGCAGCATTTGAGGGTAAAGTGCGCGTGAGACAATACGAGCGCAGAGGATATGGATATTATCTGGTTCTGAGACACCCAAATGGCTTAGAAACGGTTTACGGTCATCTTTCTGAATTTTTAGTAGAACAAGATGAAGTGGTTAAAGCGGGAGACCCAATTGGATTAGGTGGAAACACCGGTCGTTCTACCGGTTCGCATCTTCATTTTGAATTCCGTTTTTTGGGAAATCCAATTAATCCGGGCGAAATAATCGATTTTGAAGAATTTACAGCAAAAGATGACCGATATGTGTTTACAAAGAAACAATCAGGAAACGCGTATGCTTCATCATCATCTGCAAAATATGTTGCACAAGGAACAAACTCCACAGCTAAAAGTAGTGGCAAAGTCCAATATTACAGAATCAGACAAGGTGATACTTTAGGAGCTATTGCTCGCAAAAATCGCACTACGGTAGATAAATTATGTAGACTGAATAAGATTAAACCGACAACTACTTTGCGTATCGGAAAGTCTATTCGGGTTTCGTAATGTGTCTTGCTACTTTGTAAATAGCCTTTCAAAAGGCTATTTTGTATTTTGTATATCATGAAAAAACTTTCCCTTTTGTTGTCTTTGGCTTTATTTGTTTTTGGACAAATAAGGGCAAATGGTGATTTCAATCAACCTTTGGATTCTGCAGTCAATAATATTCTGACTCAAGTATTGTTATTTCCTCAAGAGAAAATTTACCTGCAAACGGATAGACCTTGTTATATTTCGGGAGAAACTCTATTCTTTCGGATTTTTTTGTTGAATGCTTTTTCTCATCAACCAAGTGATATAAGTCGTTATGTTTACGTGGAGTTGCTCAATCCATTGGATTCAGTCGTTTTGCGTCATCAGATTCGTCCTGAAAATAATCTTCATTATGGCACATTTACGCTTCCCGAAACATTAGCTCAAGGTAATTATCGAATTCGAGCTTACACTCGTTTTATGGAAAACATGGGCGAAGATTACTTTTTTACGCAAGTTGTTCAAATTGTAGACCCTCAAATTGCAAGCTTGCAACTCGAAACGGAATTTGATTTTATAAACGAGAAAGAAATAGGTGTTAATTTGCGTTTCTTGAATGTCAAAACGAAGCAGCCACTTCTCGCAAATAACCTTTCTTTGCGCTTGAATCAAGAAAAAAACATCCGTCCCAAAACAGATAAAGAAGGTTGGGTTCGGGTGAAATTTGATTTGCCGACAACTGCAGAAAAACGAATTTTGTCTGTCGGATTGGATTTTGAAAATTATAAATTTCAACAATATATTTCACTTCCTTATCCCGAAGACCGTTTTGATGTTAACTTTTATCCGGAAGGAGGTCATTTGATTTCCGGTCAAGTATCAACAGTTGCTTTCAAAGCATTAGATTCGGGCGGAAATGCTGTGTCTATTCGGGGCGAAGTTTTTGATTCGGATGATGATAAAATAATAGAATTTACGACTTATCATGATGGGATGGGGCAGTTTTCTTTTACGCCGGAATCCGAAAAACATTATTACGTTCTCTGTTATCATAATGATAAAAATATAAGAGTTGATTTGCCGAAATCACAATCGGATGTTTTTTCTCTAAAAACCTTTTGGCGTCAAGAAAAGCTTTGGATTAGGATAAATAAACCCTCTGATTTGCCTTGGCAAAAATTATATTTGCTTGTTCATACCGGCGGTTTTGTCAATTATTCAGCCGAATGGGATTCCTCGAAAGAATTTATCATCTTGGATAAAGCCGATTTGCCTTCGGGAGTTTCACATCTTTTGCTGTTAACCGAAGATTTTCAGCCGGTTAGCGAACGCTTGGTTTTTGCATTGAATGGAGATTGGTTAAGTGCGGAACTGACTCATCCGAAAAGTACTTACAAGAAAAGAGACTTAGTGGAGTTGGGCGTTAAACTAAAAGATTATTCTGCAGATTCTAATTTTTCCATTTCAATCACCGATGATAAAGATGTTACAATTGATACGACTCGTACGATTTTATCCGGTATTTTATTGACTTCCGAATTGCGGGGACACATTGCCAATCCGTCTTATTATTTTCAATTAGGCAATAAAAAAGCGGAATTAGCAGCCGATTTGTTGATGCAGACTCATGGTTGGACTCGCTATAACATTCCGAAAGCCATGCGTGGCGAATACCAATATTTGACAATTCCCCATGAAGAAACTCAAATTTTTTCAGGTTTAGTCAAAGGTGGCTTGTTTTCTAAGCCCTATGCCGGTTCAGGAGTGACCTTGATGTCGATTCATTCAGCTTTTTTGGAAACGACAGTAACGGATGAAAAAGGTCGTTTTGAATTTAATGGATTTGAGTTTCCCGACAGCACAAATTATATATTGCGAGCTTTGACGAAAAAAGGTGATTATACGGTAGAGTTGGAGTTGGATGAAATAACTTATCCTTCGATTTCCTCTTCGATTTCTCTTTTTCCCTTGCAAAATAGGAATGACGAGATTGTTCCTTCGACTTTTTTAGATTATGTGACAAAAGCCGATTTAAGATACACGTATGAGAATGGAATGCGTATGATTTATTTGCCGGAATTAGAGATAAAAAGCTCTTTGGGTTCAAAGAGAAAATATCAAACGTCTTATGCTGTAGAACCGGATGAATCCATATCTCAAGAAGAAATTGAAAACTCTTCCGCATCCGATGTTGGCGTTCTTATCTCAAGACTTCCGGGCGTTACTTACTCTAGCGGAGTAATAAAAATTGCTCGAAAAGTTAGCACTTCTATTTCAACATTAGCACCTCTTGTTATAATTGATGGAATGAGAATGAATGACGGTCCTGATGATATGGAGGGTGCTGTGGAAGCCTTAAGTCTGTTAACTCCTTTTGATGTAGCTCAAATAGATGTTATTAAAAGTGATAGCAAATTGAGTATATACGGTTCGTCGGCTTATGGAGGAGTTATTGAAATTTTCACAAAAAAAGGAGACCGGATTTCAAACAAATTGAAATTTAATACACGAAAAATTACTCCATTAGGTTATCAAATCCCTGTTGAATTTTATTCTCCGCAATATGACACATCCGAAGCAATTCGAAAAGAAATACCTGATTTAAGAAGTACAATTTATTGGAAGCCAAATGTATTTACGGATACGAATGGAGAAGCATTTTTGAAATTTTATACTGCAGATAGTTCTTCCTCTTATTCTGTCGTCATAGAAGGAATTAGCGCAGATGGAAGATTGATTCATCAAATGGAACAATCTTCTATTGTCGTTGAATAAATTATTCTTGCAGATAAAAAAGAAAAAGTTATTTTATATTAGAATTGAAAATTGTACCTTTGCAATACATTCTATATAAACAATGAATACGACCGAACAATTTGAATATGTGATTGCTATTTGCCGTAGTTTATTTGAGAAAAAACTCAAAGATTATGGTGCGTCTTGGCGTATTATGCGCCCCGAATCCATTACTGACCAGATTTTTATCAAAGCGAAACGTATTCGTAGCTTGGAAATCAAAGGCGTTAGTAAAATAGAAGAAGATATAAATTCCGAATTTATCGCAATTGTCAATTATGGCGTGATTGGTTTAGTTCAATTAGAGTTGGGATTTTCCGATATAATAGATATTGATAATGAAAAATCTTTGTCATTGTATGATAAACATTTGAATGCCACAAAAGAATTGATGTACGCAAAAAATCATGATTACGATGAGGCTTGGCGAAATATGCGCATCAGTTCTTATACCGATTTAATTCTTACGAAACTTTACAGAACAAAGCAAATTGAAGCAAACAAAGGACAAACCATTGTTTCAGAAGGAATAGATGCCAATTACATGGATATGGTAAATTATGCTTTATTTGCATTAATCAAATTGAAATATGGAGATTAAGATTCCGGATAAATACAAAAAAATTATTGTAGAAGGATGTCGTATTATTTTAGGGCTTCTTTTTATTTTTTCCGGTTTTGTAAAAGCTGTCGACCCATTTGGTTTTGGCTATAAAATTCAGGATTATCTTGTTGCATTTAATTTGGATTTATTTAGCCCATTGGCTTTACCTGCTTCCATTTTTTTGTCCGCATTTGAATTTGCGTTAGGCGTTTGTTTACTGGTTGGAGTTTATCGACAAATCATTGCTCTTTTTGTTTTGTTGTTCATGTGTTTTATGACTCCATTAACATTCTATTTAGCACTCGCTAACCCGGTGACTGATTGTGGCTGTTTTGGCGATGCGTGGGTTATTACAAATTGGGAAACTTTCTATAAAAACCTCTTTCTTCTCGCTGCAGCGATAATTGTTTTTCTGTGGAAGAAACAAATGACTTTTTTGTTCTCAAAAAAATCTCATTCATTAGTCGTTTTGTTCACTTCTCTTTTTATTGTCAGCACCTCTCTTTATTGTTACGCCTATTTGCCTATTTTAGATTTTCGTCCGTATAAAATAGGAAACAATATCATTGAATTAATGACGATTCCGGATGGCGAAGAAATGGACGAATATGAAACTCTTTTTGTTTATGAAAAAGATGGCGTAAAACAGGAATTTACGATTGAAAATTACCCGAAAGGAGATTCGGGCTGGACATTTGTCGATTCTGAATCTAAGTTGATAAAAAAAGGTTATGAACCGCCGATTCATGATTTTGTAATTACAGATGAATACGGAGACGATATAACTGAAGATGTATTATTAGATACTACCTACACTTTCTTTTTAGTTTCACATAAATTGGAAAAAGCATCCGATTCTAACATTGATAAAATCAACGAAATATATGATTATGCGAAACAGAATGGATATAAATTCTATTGTTTAACATCCTCTCTTCCGGACGAAATAAACAATTGGAAAGAAAGCACCGGAGCTGAATATCCTTTCTGTACAATGGACGATATAACCCTAAAAACGATTATCCGTTCAAATCCGGGCTTAGTTTTGATAAAAGATGCAATTGTTATAAACAAATGGTCAGACCGTAAAATTCCCGCAGAGGAAGATATTATTTCTCCTTTAGAAGAATCCGAATTAGGAATAATACCCGTTAATCATGATGTAAGAAAGACGATTTTTCTGTCTTTATTTCTGATTATTCCGTTGGCATTTTTATACTTTTTAGCTTGTCGCAAAAAAAAGAAAACATTAGTCTAACATAATAAATTAAACAAAAAATGAGAAAAAACATTGTAGCAGGAAACTGGAAAATGAATAATACCCTGCAAGAAGGTACAACTTTCGCAAAAGAATTACAAACAGCGTTGAATGGAAAAGCAATTAATTGTGATGTCATTATTTGTCCTCCATTCATTCATTTGCCACTTATTGATGCAACAGGAACGGTTAAATTAGGAGCACAAAACTGTGCAGATAAAGTTTCTGGAGCTTATACAGGAGAAGTTTCTGCAGCTATGGTAGCTTCAACAGGTGCTCAATATGTGATTTTAGGTCACTCTGAACGTAGAGCTTATTATGGCGAAACCAATGCAACTTTAAAAGAAAAAGTAAAATTAGCTTTGGAAAACAATCTTACACCTATCTTTTGCATCGGTGAAGTTTTGGAAGAAAGAGAAGCCGGCAAGCAAAACGAAGTGGTAAAATCGCAAATTGAAGAAGCATTATTTGACCTTTCTCCAGCAGATTTCGGTAAAATCGTATTGGCTTACGAACCGGTTTGGGCTATCGGAACAGGAAAAACAGCGACATCAGAACAAGCACAAGAAATGCATGCTTTTATCCGTCAAACATTAACTAACAAATACGGAGCAGAAGTGGCTAACGAAACTTCTATTCTATACGGCGGAAGCTGCAACGCGGGTAATGCGAAAGAATTATTTGCAAATCCGGATGTAGACGGCGGTTTGATTGGTGGCGCTTCATTGAAAGTAGACACATTCTTGCCTATCATTGAAGCTTTTTGAATAAAAAGATAAATTTTCATGGCGGGCTCACGCCCGCCATCTCTTCATAATAATTTAATTTAATTATATAAAATGAGTCCTAAATCATTCTTTTGTGTTTTATTATTTGGGTTATTTAACGTTTTGTTTTTGCAAGCGCAAAATAAAGCTCATATTATTGATGATTTGCAATCCAATACGAATGCTTCAGAAGGGTCTATTCGTGTTGTGTCTGACCCGGCAATAACAGCTTTATTGGGTAAACCAAGTAGTCAAGCAAAATCGCAAGAGGGTACTGGTGATGCTTCTAATTTTGTAGAGCGGACTGGTTTTCGTATTCAGATATTTATGGGAAATAATCCAAATACTGCTCGCTCAGAGGCTTACTCTAAGCGAACTTCGATAAATACTTCTTTCCCTGATTTAACTACCTATTTGAGTTATGAAGCTCCTAATTGGAAATTGTTAGCTGGAGATTTTGTGACTCGAGAAGAAGCTACTGTTTTCAAACAACAACTTCAAAGAGAATTTCCACAATTTGGAAAGGAAATGTATATTATTGTAGATAAAATTAGAGTTTCGATAAAATAGAAGAAATTAAGTTATGGAGTGGACTTCCGAAGAATTGGAGAAGAGACAAGAATTGGCTTTTCACTATAAAAAGATATTGGAATTATTGGGTGAAGATACCGAAAGAGAGGGTTTGCTGAAAACTCCGGAACGAGTTGCAAAAGCGATGATGTTCTTAACAAAAGGCTATCAACAAAATCCGGCAAAAATACTTTCCTCTGCCATTTTTATTGAAGATTACAAACAAATGGTAATTGTGAAAGATATTGATTTCTTTTCGATGTGCGAGCATCACATGCTTCCTTTTTTCGGGAAAGCCCATATTGCTTATATCCCCAATAACGCTGTAACCGGTTTGAGTAAAATACCGCGAATTGTGGATGTTTACGCAAGACGCTTGCAGATTCAGGAGCGTATGACGACTCAAATTAAAAACTGTATTCAGGAAACACTTAATCCATTGGGCGTAATGGTCGTAATTGAAGCTCAACACATGTGTATGCAAATGCGTGGCGTGGAAAAACAAAATTCAATTACAACAACTTCTGATTTTACAGGAGCTTTTAATCAAGCAAAAACGAGGGAAGAATTTGTGAATTTAATTCGGAGTTAATCTTTTATTTCTTCGTAATCAACGTATTCTCCTTCATCCGAATCAATTATTTTTTTCTGTGTCGGTTGTGTCGGCTTCGATTGTTGAGTTTGTTTTTTCCTTCCTCGATTCTGTGCTTGTTGAGTTTGCTTGGGACGAGTTCCAAATAAACCTTTGAATAGTAATCGAACAATGGAAAATCCAAAGATAAACACAAAAAGAATAAAGACAAGAAATACTATAAAAAGAAATTTGAACATTCGAATAATCTATTAAAATAGGGTGCAAATATATAATAAATTTACCTAACTTGATGTTATGTAAACACAAAGATAATAAAATAATTATAATAAGTCATGCAAAAACCAGCTATCCCTAAGGGAACCAGAGACTTTTCTCCGGAAGAAATGTCAAAACGAAATTATATTTTTGATACGATTCGCAGCGTTTTTCATCTGTTTGGATTTAAGCAAATCGAAACTCCGGCAATGGAAAACCTTTCTACATTAATGGGGAAATATGGGGAAGAAGGCGACAAATTATTATTTAAAATTCTTAATTCAGGAGATTTTTTGAAAGATGTTAATCCTGAAGATTTAAATAATCGAAATCTGGTAAAACTAACCAATCAAATGTGTGAAAAAGGACTCCGTTATGATTTAACCGTTCCATTTGCACGCTTTGTCGTTATGCATCGGAATGAAATCACTTTTCCGTTTAAACGCTTTCAAATTCAACCGGTGTGGCGAGCCGACCGTCCGCAAAAAGGTCGTTACCGCGAATTTTTTCAATGCGATGCAGATATCGTTGGTTCCGATTCATTATTAAATGAAGTTGAATTAATTCAAATTATGGATGAAGTTTACCAACGATTTGGAATTCAGGTTTGCATTAAAATGAATAACCGAAAAATATTGAGCGGTATTGCTGAAATTATCGGAGAACCCGATAAAATTGTCGACATTACGGTTGCGATAGACAAACTGGATAAAATTGGTTTGGAAAAAGTGAACGAAGAGTTATGCTCGAAAGGAATTTCAAATGAAGCAATTGCTCAATTGCAACCAATCATTTTGTTAAGTGGTTCGAATAGAGAGAAATTAGCAACTTTAAAAGACGTACTTCAATCTTCTGAAATAGGAATAAAAGGTGTTGAAGAAATTGAATCAATATTAAATAAAATTGATTTGTTGGAAATACAAAGCGAATTGGAATTGGATTTAACACTTGCTCGCGGATTAAATTATTACACCGGAGCCATATTTGAAGTGAAAGCTTTGGATGTTCAGATTGGAAGCATTACCGGTGGCGGACGCTACGACAATTTGACTGGCGTTTTTGGAATGCCGGATGTTTCGGGCGTTGGAATTTCTTTTGGTGCAGACCGCATTTTTGATGTTCTGAATCAATTGAATTTATATCCGCAAGATTCAAGTCAGCGAACAAAGGTTTTATTTGTCAACTTTGGCGAAAAAGAAGAGAATTATATTCTGCCTTTACTCACACAGTTAAGAAAAGCAGGAATCAATGCTGAAATTTATCCAGAAGCGGTTAAGATGAAAAAACAAATGTCCTATGCCGATACCAACAAAATAGCTTATGTCGCAATTGCCGGAGAGGAAGAAATTAAGACGAACAAAATTTCAGTAAAAAACATGCTTACAGGCGAACAGCAATTAGTCTCAATCGAAAGCTTAATTGATTGTTTTATAGACAATTGAAAGATAGCTTATCTTGTATGTATCTGTTGTAAAAGTGTCAAATTGGCAGACTTTTTATTTGGCATAAATTTAGCTATCTTTGTCGCATATTAATATTAAACAATTAACAATAAATAAATTTTAAAATCATGAGCATTAAACCGTTAGCAGATAGAGTATTGGTAAAACCAGCCGCTGCTGAAGAAAAAACTGTTGGAGGTATTATTATTCCGGATTCAGCGAAAGAAAAACCATTGAAAGGTCAAGTAATTGCAGCTGGTAGCGGAACAAAAGACGAAGAAATGATTCTGAAATCAGGAGATGAAGTTCTTTATGGTAAATATGCCGGAACAGAAATCGAGTGGGAAGGAGAACAATATTTGATTATGCGTCAATCAGATGTTTTAGCAATTATTTAAGTGTAACTATTAAAAATTATTATTATGGCAAAAGATATAAAATTTGATATTGATGCTCGCGACATGCTTAAAAAAGGTGTGGACGAATTAGCAAATGCAGTAAAAGTAACATTAGGACCTAAAGGACGTAATGTAATTATTGATAAAAAATTCGGAGCTCCTCAAATTACAAAAGACGGTGTTAGCGTTGCGAAAGAAATAGAACTTTCTGACCCTTTCCAAAATATGGGTGCTCAATTAGTGAAAGAAGTAGCATCAAAAACCAATGACGATGCAGGAGACGGAACAACGACCGCTACGGTTTTGGCCCAATCTATTATCAGCGTTGGAATGAAAAACGTTGCTGCCGGTGCTAATCCAATGGATTTGAAACGAGGCATTGACAAAGCGGTTGTTGCTGTTGTTAATTCGTTGAAAAATCAATCTCAAGAAATTGGTGACGATTTTGGTAAAATCGAAAATGTGGCTAAAATCTCAGCTAACGGAGATGAAACAATTGGTGCTTTGATTGCAGAAGCAATGAGAAAAGTGAAAAAAGAAGGTGTTATCACAGTGGAAGAATCAAAAGGTATCGAAACTTATGTAGATGTAGTGGAAGGTATGCAGTTTGACCGCGGTTACATTTCTCCTTATTTTGTGACAAACACAGAAAAAATGGAAGCTGATTTAGAAACTCCTTTCATTTTGATTTACGATAAAAAAATTACGGTACTAAAAGATATTCTTCCTATTTTGGAACAAACCGTTCAAACAGGTCGCCCTTTATTAATCATTGCAGAAGACATCGAATCGGAAGCATTGGCTACTTTAGTCGTAAACCGTTTGCGTGGTTCATTGAAAATTTGCGCAGTAAAAGCTCCCGGATTTGGAGACCGCCGCAAAGAAATGTTGGAAGACATCGCAATCCTTACCGGAGGAGTTGTTATTTCTGAAGAAAAAGGCTTGAAATTGGAAGGAACTACAATGGATATGCTAGGAACTGCTGAAAAAGTATCAGTAACTAAAGATAACACAGTTATTGTAAATGGAGCTGGCGATAAAGATGCAATTGCTGCTCGTGTTGGTCAAATTAAAAATCAAATCGAAAGCACAACTTCTGATTACGACCGCGAAAAATTGCAAGAACGATTGGCTAAATTAGCTGGTGGAGTTGCAGTACTTTATGTAGGAGCTCCTTCAGAAGTGGAAATGAAAGAGAAAAAAGACCGCGTAGATGATGCTCTAAGTGCAACTCGTGCGGCTATTGAAGAAGGAACTGTTCCGGGTGGAGGTATTGCCTATATTCGTGCAACAGAAGCATTGGAGACATTAACCGGCGATAATGAAGATGAAACGACAGGTGTCGAAATTATCAAACGTGCAATCGAAGAACCACTTCGTCAAATTGTTGCCAATGCAGGAAAAGAAGGCGCAGTAATTGTTCAAAAAGTGAAAGAATCAAAAGACGATTTTGGTTATAATGCACGTACTGATGTTTATGAAAACTTATATAAAGCAGGCGTAATTGACCCCGCTAAAGTAACTCGTGTAGCTTTGGAAAATGCGGCATCAATTGCAGGTATGTTCTTGACAACAGAGTGCGTGATAACAGACAAACCGGAAGAAAATCCAGCTCCGGCAATGCCTATGGGCGGCGGCGGAATGGGTGGTATGATGTAATCATTCAAACGTTAAAAATAAATAACAAAATAAGGGCTGGCACAGAATTTCGATTCGTGCCGGCCTTTTGTGTTTTTTGCATTCAACTTATTTGCCTACTTTTGTTTTTTATTCTTTGAACACATGAAACGAGCATGTAAATGACTTACATCAAAGATTATGAGGATTTTGTCATGCGAGTTCTATGTGACCATTGAAAAATAAATCATTCCACATGAAATTATATAATGAAGATGAAACTTTAAAAAATTTGCGTAGCGGAGAGCCTCTTGCTCAACGCAAAGCATTTGAACAGGTTGTAAATTATTACAGCGAAAAACTTTATTGGCATATTCGCAAAATGGTTTTGTCTCATGATGATGCAAATGACCTTCTGCAAAATACTTTTATTAAGGCTTGGATGAGCATTGACCTTTTTAGAGGAGATGCAAAGTTGTCTACTTGGCTATATAAAATCGCCATAAATGAAAGTATTACTTTTCTGAATAAACAACGCTCTCATAATCATATTTCAATTGATGACCAAGATGTGTATTTAATTGAAAAATTAGAAACGGACGAATATTTCGACGGAGATGCTGCTCAATTAAAACTTCAAAAAGCAATTGTTTCTCTGCCGGAAAAACAGCGTGCAGTCTTTAATCTGCGGTATTTTGAAGAAATGCCTTATGAAGAAATGTCTGAAATAATGAGCACTTCGGTAGGAGCTCTAAAAGCTTCATATCATCATGCAACAAAAAAAATAGAAGATTTTTTAAGCCGAGATTAAACCTTTTAATTTAACAGCAGTCAATAGTATTGTAAATTAATGATATTATGAATAAAAAAGTAAGTCATTTAGAGGAAATTGGAAATAGAAATTCGTTCAAAGTACCAACCGGATATTTTGAAGAATTGACAGACAAAATTATGTCTCAATTACCAGAGAAAGTAGAAGAGCCGAAAGTTGTAACGTTATGGCAACGTGTTCAGCCTTGGGTTTATATGGCAGCGATGTTTGCTGGAATTGCTCTTATGATGAGGATTTTTGTAGGTTCTCCTCAACAAACTATTTCAGGATTGAACCTGACTTCTTCGGTTGAAATAGAAGAATTCTATCAATATTATGAAGACCAATTAGCAAGCAATATTTATGGCGATTCATTCTTTTGGGATGATGAATATGATTTAGAAAGTTTAGAATCAGTTGAATAATTAAAAAAGCAAAACAATGAAAAAAGGATTATTACTAACAGTTATTTTGTGTTTCGTAAGCGCGAATTTCGCTTTATTTGCACAACCGGGAGATAAGGACGGAAAGAAAAAATTTGAAAAATTCAAAGCGGAAAGAGTTGAATTTATTTCTAAAATAATGGAATTAACTGATGACGAGAAAACGGCATTTTGGCCTATCTGTGACGAACTTCAGATGAAAAAATTTGAACTGAATAAACAGTTGAGAGATGAAATGCGTGAAATACACAAGGCGAAAAAAGATAAGGAAAAGATTACTGAAGCTAAATACAAAAAAATAATTGAATTAAAAGCTCAATTGAAATTGAAAGAAGCCCAATTAGAGCAAGAATATTTAGCTAAATTCCTTAAGGTAGTTTCTGCCGAGAAAGTGTTTTTATATCAAAGTGCAGAAAATCAGTTTGGTCGAAAAATGTTTGGAAATCAAAAGAATCAAAAGAACCAAAAGAACCAAAAAAAGAAAAATTAACGATTAGGAATGTGATAATTCCGAATCTCAGCCCTTAATTCTCGCGCTTTCCCGTTCGTATGTTTATCCAAAAGTGCCCAAAAAGCAGTGCTGTGATTCATCTCAATCGTATGACAAAGTTCATGTAATAAAACATATTCAATTAAATGTTTAGGCAAAAGCATTAAGTGAAAAGACAAATTGATTGTTCCTTTAGAAGAGCAAGACCCCCAGCGGGTTTTGCTCTTACTTATTTTTACTTGTCGAAAAGAAAAACCATGCTCTTTTGCCAGCCTTATTAATTCCGCCGGCAAAAAAAGAACCGCTTTCTGATGTAAAAGCGTATATTCTTGCGCCGAACGTTTAGGGAAGTCTGATTCCGGTTGTTTTTTAAGTTGTAATTCTGTTAATTTTTGGAGAACAATATTTCGATTTTCCTTGAAAAAACTTTCCGCATATTGATAATTCCCACCATAGGGAATGGTAACACTGATGGCATCATGCTTAATTCGGATAATGTATTTTTTTGCTCTCGGATTGTGTCTAAACAAAATTGAACCCAACAGAGAATCGTTAAAGACATACTGTTGAGTCATCGGTTGCTATTATTTTTATTATTTTTGCCACAATCAAATTTCATCTGTAATTGTCAAAAGCCGTACCCAGTGGTAATGTTGGATTAAACATATAATATTGAATATAATCCCAATAATTCTCTATCTCTTTTTCGTCAGAAGCATGAAATATAGGAAACCGATTGAAAACAGGAACTCCCTTAATTTTTACACCCGACTGAATTACTCCATCATAATCTGCAATAAATATATTGTCAAAATTAAATATTTGTGTAACAGATTCTTCAGACATAAGGCTTTGGGGGTGAGTAATTGTTTTATCAAGTCTGTTAAATATCAATATGTGATTACTTGATGCCTTCGTGTTTTTATATACAAAAAGCCCTATTAATGGAAAAGCAAGCACCAATATGTAAAGTATCACTAATGCCCAAACCGAGTTTGAAAATTCTCCATCAATGGCAAGTATTGTCAAAAATACAACAAAAAATACACCAATCAAAGCAAGTACAAACGAACAGATATACGAAACTATTTTTCCTTTTTTGGAGGTGCTATAATTAACAACTATCCTTTTGTCAGTAGCTTCAACTATTGTACCCAGAAAAAATGCGCCCTTTTTGTTTAAATGTTCTTTATTTAATGCTATCATAATTGTTCATTTATTTCATAACCGCTTTTATGGCAGCAACTATTTTTTTATCTTTTACGCCTTCGCCTACACCCGCAAAATCAGTTGAGCGTATGGATGATGGTGGTTCTTTTCCCCAAATAGTATCTTGGCGGATAATAACAAAATCGGGAAGCGTAGCATAGCTCAAAGTCACATAAACTTGCATCGCTTTTTTGCTGCTTGGTTTCGAATAGTCGGGATTTGAAAACAGCCCATCGTTATAATAATATCCTACAGTTTCTACTCCATACGAAGCATATACAATTCCGTCAATATCTTCTTTCCCATAATAAAGGTCTGTCCCCAATTCTTTGTTAATAGACTTATCGTAGCTGTGAGAGAAGAAAATAGAATCGTCAATCGTTGCAGACCTGTACGAGAAAAAAAGGTAACTTTTAAAGTTCACGTCATCTGTAAATTCATCGGCAAATGTTGCTTGAACATCTATTTGCCTTGAATCAAACAATTTAGTAATGTTTTCGGGTAACGCGGCAGTCAACTCCGCTTGTTCCTTTGCATTGGATTCGAGGAAACGCATGGCGATAAAAAAAGCAATTGTCGCAATTACGACAAATAATCCGAAGATAATCAGAAATTTCTTTTTTGCTTGAGAAGACATTTGTTGCTGTGTCATTTTTTATTTGTTTTAATGCTAAGTGATTTATATTGTGTGCCTTTTGCTGGTGTTTTTTGGTCGCTTTGCGGATAATCATATAGCTTTTTGATTAAATCCGGTCTCTTTAACCGATTCAATGAGCGTATAATTTGTTGCTTGTATTCCTTGTTATACCAGAAAAAATATTGCCTTTGATTCAATTTTTCTTCTTTTGTTTTAGCCGTAAAAATCGGTTGAAGAGTATAAGGATGATATCCTGAATAAAATATTTCAGTAGATAAAGTCATCGGGGTAGGAGTGAAGTCTTGTATTTGTTCCAAATGGAAATCCAAATCTTTGGAAATAACCGCTAATTCAGCCATTTCAATTTCAGTCGAACCCGGATGAGAACTCATAAAATAGGGAATTAATTGTTGTTTCAGATTTTCTTCTTTATTGATTTTGTCAAAGATTTTTTTGAATTGATAAAAAGTCGAAAATGCGGGCTTGCGAATGAATTTAAGTGCTTCAGAAGAAGTGTGTTCGGGAGCTACTTTTAATCTTCCGGAAACATGTTTTTTTATTAACTCCTGAGTGTAATCTCTCGCTGCTTTGCTTAATTCTCCGTCCTCGTATGAATGAACCAATAAATCATATCGGACGCCACTGCCAATAAACGATTTTTTGATTTCGGGGATTTTATCTATTTGTTTATATAAATCCAATAACGGACGATGGTCTGCATTTAAATTTTGACAAACAGACGGGAAAATGCAAGAAGGTTTTTTGCATTTTTCGCATATTTTCAAATCTTTCCCTTTCATCTTATACATATTGGCAGAAGGACCTCCTAAATCACTTAAATAACCTTTGAAATCCGGCATCTCAGTAATTGCCTTTACTTCTTTTAAGATGGATTTTGTGGAACGGGATGCAATAAATTTGCCTTGATGTGCAGAAATAGTGCAGAAAGCACAGCCGCCAAAGCAACCTCGATGAATATTTACCGAATGGCGAATCATTTCATAAGCCGGAATCCGCTTGCATTTGTATTTCGGATGTGGCAAACGAGTGTAAGGCAAATCATAACAGCTATCAATTTCCTCTGTTGTCATGGGAGGATAAGGTGGATTTACGATTACATATTCATTGCCCGTTTTTTGAGTCAAACAGTTAGCTTTCATTTTGTTAGACTCTTCTTCAATGTGCTTGAAATTTTGAGCTTGTTTTTTTTTCTCTTTCAAACAATCTTCATAAGAAAAAAGAGAAATGTCATTTTTCTTTTTCTCAAAATCTTTTCGAATAAAAGCCGTTTGAGGAATGGAAGTCAAATCTGAAATTTCAGTTCCTTTTTGAAGGGCTTTCGTAATTGCAATGATTGGTTTTTCTCCGGCTCCATAAACTAAAATATCGGCTTGCGATGGAATCAGAATACTTGGCATTAATTGGTCTTGCCAATAATCATAATGAGCCAATCTCCGCAAGGAAGCCTCTATTCCACCAATAACGATAGGAACATCAGGATAAAGTTTCTTTAATATATTAGAATAAACAATCGTTGGATAATCCGGGCGCATATCCGTGCGCGCATCAGGAGTATAAGCATCTTCCGAACGAATCCGCTTATTGGCCGTATACTTATTAATCATGGAATCCATTGCACCGGCGGAAATGGCAAAATAAAGTTTCGGTTTTCCGAGTTTCTTAAAATCTCGAAGGTCGTCCCGCCAATTCGGTTGAGGAACAATCGCCACTTTTAACCCGATAGCCTCTAGCGTTCGACCAATTACAGCCGCGCCGAAAGAAGGATGGTCAACATAAGCGTCTCCGCTAAATAAAATAATATCTAATTCGTCCCAACCTCGTTGCTCAACTTCCTTTTTTGTTGTAGGCAACCAGTTGCTCTCTCTTTGTTTATTCATGCGACAAATTTACATGAAATATTTGATATAGTAAATGCCCGCACATTCTACTTGCTTCCACCAGGAAACATTGTTTAGTAGTCGGTAAGCTTACTTATTGGAAAATTTGAGAAGTAACAGATATTATGTTAATTAGTTAAATATCGGTAAAATGTTGTGTTCTGATTTATTTTGCATTATTTTTGTAGAAGTGAAAGTATATAGAATAAGAAAATATTAATTAAACATAAAGGAGATTATTACTATGAAAACAGTTAAATGGTACACATTGATTACGTTGCTGTTTTTTGCTTTTTCATCAGTAGCTCAGAACAGCGCTTTTGATGATGATATTTATTCTTCATCTAAAGGGAAAAAAGCTGAGCCTCAATTGGAAGAGCCAAAAGCATCAGTAGAGACGAAAGGAACTCCGACCGTCTTGGCGGAAATGAATTGGGAAATGGATGTAGATGAATATAATAGACGTTATACCAATCAAGAAGTCTACATTGAAGCAGAATCCGCAGATACAATCATTGAATATGTTGACGGAGAATTGGCGCAGCGAATTGTGAAATTTCATGACCCATCCAAAATTACAATCATCGGAGCGGATAATGTTAATATTTACTACGATGGAGAAGAATATGAGATAGATTTTGACCAGCCAAACCACAATCGTATGTCTGTCAATTTTGGTGTAGGCTATTATCCTTGGTACAGCAGTTGGTATAACCCATGGTACTATAACAGTTGGTATAGTCCGTGGTATCATAGCACTTGGTATAGTTCATGGTATTACAGTAGCTGGTATAGTCCGTGGTATCGTTCTTGGCACTATGGCGGATATTATGGTTATCATCACCATCATCATCATTATTACACAGGAAATCATTATAGCGGGAATCGATACCCTTCATATACAGGAAGTCGGACTTCCTCTCGAGACCGAAACTCCGCTTTTGCAAGTGGAAGTAGTGCCCGAAGTTCATCATCCAGAGAACGAAGCGCGATTAATTCATCTTCGCGTTCATCATCCTCAACACAAGGAGATGCTCGTGTAAATTCCAGCACAAGTTCATCAAGACAATCCAGCTCAGTTCGAAATTCAGATGCTAATTCTACTCGCCAAAGTTCGGCAAATACAAATTCGGCTTCAACATCAAGAACAAGAGTTGGTAATTCAAGTGTAAGTAGTTCAGGAACGAATAATTCATCAAGAGGAAATAGTTCTTATTCGTCTCCTCCTTCAAATACGAGAAACTCATCATCTAATAGTGGTTCATACAGCAGTGGAAGCAGTTCTTCAAGGTCCTCTAGCAGTGGTAGCTATTCTTCCGGTAGCAGTAGCAGCTCTCGCTCAAGTGGCGGAAGTAGCTCTGGCGGAAGCAGTTCTCGTTCATCAGGAGGAAGTCGAAGATAATCATTAAAGTAAGATATATCAATTATGAAAAAAAATCTATTATTACTAATAGCTATATTTATTTGTGCCACATCTTTTGCACAAGGAGAAGTTGATGCCTTAAGACTCTCAAGAAACGATTTGTCAGGAACCGCTCGAGGTCAGGCTATGGCAGGCGCATTTGGCGCGTTAGGAGGAGATGTGACGGGAGTTTCGATTAACCCTGCAGGCTTAGGCGTATATCGCTCATCCGAAGTGAGTGCAACAATGAATTTTGCTTCTGCAAATATGGAAACGCCTAAAAGTACACAGAATGCGTTTAAATTCAATTTCAACAATCTTTCGTATGTAGGCTATTTCCCTCTTGGAAATAATAGCATGTCTGCAATAAATTTTGGATTTTCTTATAATCGATTGAAAAATTTTAATCGGAAATATAGTACTTCAACAAATGGAATGACTTCTTCTTTGACTGATTACATGGCTGTTATTTCAGATGGAGCTTTTGTGGGTGATTTTGAAAATCGCGACCCTTATCGAAGTGGTGAACCTTGGTTGGGAATTTTGGGCTGGAATGGCTTTTTTATCAATGATGTAACTGATTATAAATATGAGAGTCCATTAGATGAAGGAGAAACCGTAAATTCCTTTTTGAGTGTTTCAGAAGAAGGATATATTGATAGTTATGATTTTTCAATAGGAACCAATCTTTTTGATAATTTGTATTTGGGATTAACTTTTACAGAAACGGATATTTATTATCGCATGAACTCATACTATGATGAAGAATTTCAAAATGGAGGTCGTGCTGAATTAAAGAATTATTTAGAAACAGAAGGGACGGGTTATCAACTTCGTGTCGGTGCTATTTGGCGGCCGGTGGATGAATTTCGTGTCGGTATTGCTTACCATTCGCCAACTTGGTATTCTTTGACTGATTATTACTATGGGAATACGCTTGCCAATTATGGTGATGTTAGCAATGAGAAGGCATCAACTCCTTCAGATGCATATACGAATTATAAATTGCAAACTCCTCAAAGCTGTACCTTTAGTGTTGCAGGAGTTATTGGAGCAAAAGCAATCCTTAGTGTAGATTACGAAGTTAAAGATTATACAGCTATGGATTTTAAGGATGATTCGGGATTCGAATATGAATTTGATAATAAGTGTATTAATGAAGATTTCAAAGTCACATCTACCATAAGAGCCGGTTTAGAATATCGCTTTACACCTCAATTTTCGGGACGTTTGGGTTATGCTTGGATGCAAAATCCTTATGTCAAAGAAATGAAAGAAGGAAAGAAAGAGGTCGTTTTGGGATTAACAAGAACAACTCCTCATTATACAATTGAAGGAGATGTATCTTATTTTACGGCTGGTCTTGGTTATCGTTTTACGCCTCAATTTTATATTGACGCTACTTTTGTGCGTAAAAGTCAAACAGATGATTTGTATTATTTTTCTCCAACGTTTGAAAATGGAAATATTCTAGTTGATTCTAAATCTACTTCGCTAAAAAATAATACATATAATACATTGATAACTTTAGGGTATAAATTTTGATAAATAAAAAATTGTGCTTGTTTGCGGAAACTGAATAATTAAACTTATTGTAAAAAAAGTTGGAATTTGTTTATTTATTTCCTTTCTTTGCAAATGATAGCATTATTATTATTGTGTAATAAATTAAATTAATTGCCTATAGACCAACATTACTCTTAAATCAATTAAGAAAAAAAGTAATGACTCATTTAAAAAATGTGACCGATGAAGAGTTGGTCATCCTTTATGCGCAAGGTAATAATGTCGCTTTTGATACTCTATTGAACAGACATAAAAGCAACGTTTACTCCTATATATATTTTATTGTACGTAATCGAGAAATGGCAGAAGACATTTTTCAAGAAACGTTTGTGAAAGCAATTATGACAATTAAGCAGGGACGTTATACCGAAAATGGAAAGTTCCGCGCTTGGATTAATCGAATTGCACATAATCTTATCATTGATAATTATCGTCAGGAAAAGAACGAACAAACAATTTCGAATGATGAATGTGAAGTTGATTTGTTGAATAACTCCAAATTGTCCGATGGCACAATTGAAGATGAACTCGTAAAATCTCAAATCCTGTCAGATGTTAAAAAGCTTATTGATTATCTGCCCGACAATCAAAAAGAGGTATTGGTTCTTCGTTATTATCAAGACTTAAGTTTTAAGGAAATAGCAGATATAACAGGAGTTAGTATCAATACTGCTTTAGGGCGTATGCGCTATGCAATTCTAAATATGCGTCGAATGGCTGAAGAAAAAAATATGATTCTGACGATGGATTAATTTTTTCTTCTTTGCATGCAATATATTTATAACGGGTGCGTTTTATACATAGAAACTAAAAAAGTAGCCTATGTATCAAAAGTTTACTCAACAAAAATCAGAAGATTATTTGCATGTAATGAATGAAGATGAAAATCACGATTCATTTGTTCCGACAAAAAAAACACTGTCTTTCATTTCGCAATTCGCTCGCACATACCATGTGGAAAAAGGACTTCCTTTGAGTATGTCTGGGATAATATTGAACTAAAAAGAGGAATAAATAGTTAAATTATTCATATCACTCTTAGTTTATTTATCTATCTTTGCAGAAAAATAAGTACTATGTCTTTTAAGATTGCACCATCTTTATTGTCTGCGAATTTTCTTCATTTGCAGAAAGAGATTGAAATGATTAATGATAGCGAAGCTGATTGGATTCATTTAGATGTAATGGATGGGGTTTTCGTTCCAAATATATCTATGGGTTTTCCTGTTATGCGACTTTTAGCGAGTATTTCGACCAAACCGTTGGATGCTCATTTAATGATTGTGGAGCCGCAAAAATTTATTCCTCAATTTCGAGATTTAGGAGTGAAAACATTAAGTGTTCATTATGAAGTTTGTTCTCATCTTCATAGTACGATTATGAAAATCAAAGATGCCGGAATGCAAGCGAGTGTTGTGCTTAATCCGCATACACCGGTGGAATTATTGACAGATATTATTGACGATTTGGATATGGTGTTGATAATGTCTGTAAATCCGGGTTTCAGTGGGCAAAAATTTATTCCACAATCTTACGATAAAGTCCGTCGCCTGAGAAAAATGATTGATGAGCGGGGTTTGAATACGCTAATCGAAGTTGATGGAGGAATGAATCTTGAACGTGGTAAGTTAATGGTAGAAGCTGGTGCCAATGTTTTGGTTGCTGGTAATTTTATTTTTAACGCAGAAAATCCTATTGAAACGATAAAGCAAATGAAAAAAGAAGTTTCATAAAGTAAGGTCTGTTTGCTTGCGTCAGACTTTATTGGCGAAGAATTTGAAATTAAAACCAAAATAAAAAATTGTGTATTGAACCAAAATATTTATATATTTGTACCTAATTAAGATAACCAATACGAAAAAATTATGGTTGAAATAACTAAAAAATTAGCAAAAATAGATTCCTCAATATTATTGGGGTATGTATTAGAGAAAAGGGGGCAAATGTCCCTCCTGAAATTGCAAAAACTGCTTTACTTCATTGAGGGCTATCATTTAGCTTACTTTTCAGAAAGTTTAATAGATGATGATTTCGAGGCTTGGGTGCATGGTCCAGTCTCCAGAAAGTTGTATAATCAACTTAAAGATATATCAATATTGCATACCGAAGTGAATTATGTACAAGGAGATGAAGAGGAACTGCCTTCTGTTACTTTGAATGAGCATTTAACATCAGAACAAATAGAACTTGTTGATAATGTTTTAGATTTGTATGCACAAGAATCTGCTTTTTCTTTAGAAAGTATTACTCATCAACAAGCTCCATGGATTGAAACTAGAGAAGGCTTTGCTTCATCAGAAAGATGCGAAAAAGTTATCCCTAAAGAACAAATTAAGTCTTATTTTGAAAAATTTGTAGGATAAATGAAAAGCATATCGTTTTTAGTTTTCTTCATTTTTGCAAAAATCAAGGAGCTTCTGTTAGGAAGCATCGTTTAGTAACCGGTAAGCTTGCTTACTGGAAAAAAGAGAACTTCCTGTGAAAGCTGTTGGAGATACTCTGTTGATTCCCCAGTAAGCAAGCTTACTGGTTACTAAACGAAATTTCCTAACGGAAATAAAAAAATAAACGAGTTATAAGTCTTTAAAATAGACTGAATAGTTCTACTTTTTCTTATATAAATTTAATCACTTAACTATTTGATGCTGAATATCTTTTATCGGTTTCCATTTATCCGCATTCTCTTGTTTTTTATCCTTGGTATTGTTTTTCAATATTACAGGGACATTTCTTCTTATTTCATATACATTTCTATTTTATCTATTTTATTCATTGCGCTGTCTTTTTTTTCGTTCATTTATAAGCGATACGAATGGCGATTTTTATTTGGATTGGGATTATTTCTGTTTTTGTTTTCCTCTGCTGCATTTACCACAAAACAAGCATGGACTAAGTCCGTTTGGAACATTGATTCAGCCATGTATTTATATGAAGGGCGAATTGTCGATGAATTAGCTCGAAAGCCTAAAACTTATTTATGCAAAGTCGAAATTGTTTCTGCTGAGAAAAGCATTGCTCAAGAAGTTATTTCTAAAAAAATAATCATCTATTTGCCCATAGACTCCCTTTCAAAATCTCTTGTTCCGGGCGATTATCTTACATTTTATGCGAGCTTGAAACCGTCCGAATTATATTTGAAAAAACAATCGATTGCTGCTATCGGATTTGTTCAAAAGAACAAATGGGCGCTTGACGAAAATAAAAAACGCTATTCTTCCTTGAAACTGAGAGCTTTGGCTACTCGAAGAACATTATTAGACCACTTATCTGAAATTATTCCTAAGCAAGAAAATTTTTCTTTAGCAGCAGCTTTGATGTTCGGATATAAAAATGAAATGGATAGAGATATGCGACAAGCCTTTGCGAATATTGGAGCCGGGCATATTTTGGCTGTTAGCGGACTTCATTTTTCTATCATATTTGGAATGATTTGTTCTTCGGTTTCATTTTTAGGACGCACACCCCGTAGCCGCTTGATGAAACAGATTTTTTTGTTGCCTTTGATTTGGGGCTTTGCCTTTTTGACAGGCCTTTCACCTTCGGTTATTCGCGCTGCAACTATGTTGAGTTTATGGGGAGTCGGAGATGCGTTTTTTCGTAAATCTTTTACACTGAATACTATTGGCGTAACGGCTTTTTCGATGCTTCTTTATAATCCGCTTTATTTGTTTGATGTCGGATTTCAATTGAGTTTTACAGCTGTCTTGTCAATTGTTTTGGTTAATCCGTATTTGGTTCGTTTATATGAAACGAGAAATCCGCTGATTAAATATCTTTGGGATTTATGTTGTGTTTCGATTTCGGCACAGATTGGCGTTTTGCCGATTTCGATTTATTATTTTAACCAATTGCCGCTCCTTTTTTTGTTGACCAATTTGTGTGTCATTCCGTTAACAAATATTCTTTTATTATTAATTCCTCTTTCAGTGTTTTTAGTTTCCTTATTTGGAAATATTCCCATTTTATTTTGGCCATTGAATAAAACATTGGATTTTTTTGTTTGGATAGTAAAATCATTAGATGATATTTCTTTTGGAACTTTAAATTCCATTCAAATTAATTTGGAAGAGTTGATTTTTTTATTTTTAGTTCTGTTTTGCATTCTGCTGTTTTTGCTCAAAAAGCGAATCGTATATTTCTATCTTTTGTTAATTCTTGCTGCATTTCAAGTATTTTACTACCTTTGTCAGTCATAATTAAATAAGTTAGATGCTTAAAAAAGTTATTCCTGAGCAAAGTATTCAGAAAGCGAAAAAAATAGTAGAACAATCAGATAAAATAGTAATAATATCTCACGTTTCCCCCGATGGAGATGCTTTAGGTTCGTCTTTAGCTCTCTACCATTTTTTTCTTCAAATAGGAAAATCTCCTAATGTTTTAGTCCCAAATAATTTTCCGAGTTTTTTGAGATGGATGAAAGGAGCAAAAGACATTACAGTTGCAGAATGGCAAGAGAATTTGGCGCGCGAACTGATTGGCGCTGCTGATTTGATTTTTTGTTTGGATTTTAATGCAACAAAAAGAGTTGACCAATTGGCTCCTTGGTTGGAAAAATCATCAGCTAAAAAAATAATGATAGACCATCATTTAGACCCGGACAATTTTTGCGATTTGACGATTTCTCATCCGGAAATATCTTCTACCAGCGAATTGATTTTCCGATTTATTTGTCGTATGGGGATGTTTGATTATTTGGATAGAACTTGTGCCGAATGTATTTATACCGGAATGATGACCGACACCGGAGCTTTTTCTTACAACTCAAATTCTCCGCAGATTTACTACATAATCAGCGAATTGCTTCAAAAAGGAATTGACAAGGATGCCATTTATGACAAAGTTTATAATAATTCCTCAGAAGACCGTGTTCGCTTACAAGGTTATGTGCTTTATGAAAAAATGAAACTTTATAAAGAATACAAAGCATCATTAATTTCACTTTCGCACGAAGAACAGCAAAAATTTCAATGGAAAAAAGGAGATACTGAAGGATTTGTGAATATTCCTTTGGGCATAGAAGGCATTGTCTTTTCAATATTCATACGAGAAGACGAAAACATGGTAAAAATATCTCTTCGGTCAAAAGGCGATTTTCCTGTAAATAAATTTGCAGCAGAGATATTTAATGGAGGAGGACACTTAAATGCTTCCGGAGGAGAATTTTATGGGAAATTAGAAGATGCGATTGCTTTATTTGAAGAAGCATTGCCTCGGTACAAACATTTATTGGTATAAAAAAACATTTCTTTACAAAGACTTTAATTACCTTTGTCCGCGTAAAATAAATTCAAAATATGAAACCCGTATGCAAAAACTTGCACCAAAGAGCATAAACATGAAGCGGGTTCTATATGACCATTAAAAATATAATTATGTACATATGAAAAAAACGACAATTTTTATTTTATTGGCTATTGTTCTTTCATCCATAAATATAGCTTGCGATAATCAAAAGACAGCAATGGAGCTTATTCGCGAGGAGAAAAAGGCAATTGAACGCTATTTAGAAAGACAAAATATAACAGTTTTGAAAAGCTATCCTCAAGATGGTGTTTTTGGAGAAAAAGAATATTTTAGAACGAGTGATGGGCTTTATATGCATGTGGTTGATTCGGGTAATGGAAACCGAGTGAAACCGATGATTGATCAAGTACAAGTTCGCTTTGAGTCTTTTTACTATATTAAATCTTATGTTTCGGGACAGACAACTCCCGTTACTTTGGATTATTCTTGGTTTCCGATGGAATTTATTTACGGACAATCCGGTAGTTATGCTGCGGATCCTTCCGGCTTACCTTGCGATGGTTGGGCTATTCCCCTTCGTTATGTGGGAGAAGGAGCTATTGTCGATTTAATTATTCCTTCCGGACTTGGAAATAGTTCTGATAATAGTGCTTTTAGTGCCGTTTTTTACAAAAATCTTAGATATACGAATTTTTATTAATCATAATCTATGTCTTTAATTAAATCTATTTCCGGTATTCGTGGAACTATCGGAGGGAAAGTGGGTGAAGGTCTTTCTCCACTTGATATAGTCAAATTTACTGCTGCTTACGCAACGCTCATTCAATCGAAAGGGAATTCCTCAAAAACAGTTGTTGTTGGTCGAGATGCTCGAATTTCGGGAGAAATGGTGCAAAATATTGTTGTTGGGACTTTAATGGGAATGGGATTCGATGTTGTGGACATTGGTTTAGCGACTACTCCAACCACCGAATTGGCTGTTACAATGGAGAATGCTGCAGGAGGAATTATTCTTACAGCCAGTCATAATCCAAAGCAATGGAACGCTTTAAAGTTATTGAACGAAAGAGGTGAATTTTTAAGTGCAGCAGAAGGTGCTGAAATATTAAAAATAGCTGATTCAGAATCATTTTTATTTACTGAAGTAGACCAATTAGGCAAAGTTCGCAAAGATGATTCTTATACAAAAAAACACATCGATCATGTTTTGAATTTGGACTTGGTAGATGTCGAAGCTATCAAAAAGGCTGATTTTACAGTTGCAATTGATTCGGTAAATTCAGTGGGGGGAATTGTTCTTCCGGAACTATTAAGAGCTTTAGGCGTGAAAAACATCATTGAATTGAATGGTGAACCTACGGGTATTTTTGCACATAATCCGGAGCCGCTTCCGCAACATTTGACAGAAATTGCAGAGGTGATGAAAACAAAAAAAGCAGATGTTGGTTTTGTCGTTGATCCGGATGTCGATCGATTAGCGATTGTTACCGAAACGGGAAATATGTTTGGCGAAGAGTACACTTTGGTTGCAGTAGCCGATTATATTTTGTCTCACACGCCGGGAAATACGGTTTCTAATATGAGTTCAACTCGTGCTTTGCGTGATGTAACCGAAAAAAGCGGTTTTATTTATACAGCATCAGCAGTAGGAGAGGTGAATGTTGTTGAAAAGATGAAAGAAACAAATGCCGTTATCGGAGGAGAAGGTAATGGCGGAATTATTTATCCGGCTTCTCATTACGGTCGGGATGCGTTGGTTGGGATTGGCTTATTTTTGACGCAACTAGCGAAATCCGGCAAAAAAGTGAGCGAATTAAGAGCTGGATATCCGAATTATTTCATGGCGAAAGAACGTTTGGATTTGACTCCTGAAACAGATATTGATGCTTTGCTAAATTCGATTAAAGAGAAATTTGCCGATTATCCGGTAAATGATATCGATGGCGTAAAAGTGGATTTCCCGGACCGATGGGTTCATTTCAGAAAATCGAATACAGAACCGATAATTCGAATTTATACTGAAGCTCCAACACAAAAAGAAGCAGAGGAATTGGCAAAATCAGTCATGGATTCTATTTGATAACTCAAAAGTCGCCAATAGAACGCAGATAAAGCGGATTGGGCGGATTATTGCGGATAAAAATAAATCCGCTACCATCCGCCCAATCCGCTTTATCTGCGTTCTATTGGATATATTTTATTTTTTACTGTGTCTTTTTCGTTCATTTTCGTCCAGAAAGATTTTCCGCAATCGGATAGCATTTGGCGTTAATTCCACATACTCATCTTCCTTAATGTACTCCAACGCTTGCTCCAAACTAAAGATAACAGGCGGAGCTAATTTAGCTTTGTCATCAGTTCCGGAAGCCCGAACGTTGGTTAGCTTTTTCGATTTCGTTACATTTACAACCAAATCACCTTCTTTAGAATGTTCTCCAACAATTTGTCCGGCATAAATATCCGTTTGAGGATGAATAAAAAATTTACCTCTATCCTGCAATTTATCTAAAGCATAAGCAAAAGCATTTCCGGTTTCCATCGCGATGATAGAACCATTTTGACGTTTTTCAATTTCTCCTTTCCAAGGTTGATATTCTAAAAAGCGATGAGCCATAATTGCTTCTCCAGCAGAAGCCGTTAATACATTATTGGTTAATCCGATAATTCCTCTGGAGGGAATCGTAAATTCCAAGTGAATTCGGTCATTTTTGCGCTCCATAGTTTGCATTTCCCCTTTACGTTTGGTAACCAAATCAATAACCCGACTGGAAGATTCTTCCGGAAGATTAATTGTTAATTGTTCAACCGGTTCTAATTTGACACCTTCTTTTTCTTTGACAATAACTTGAGGTTGACCAACTTGTAACTCGTATCCCTCGCGGCGCATCGTTTCGATAAGAACCGACAAGTGAAGTACGCCACGACCATAAACAAGCCAAGCATCAGCCGTGTCAGACGGAACAACTTTGAGTGCTAAGTTTTTATCTAATTCGCGCATAAGTCGTTCATAGATGTGTCGAGAAGTAACAAATTTACCGTCTTTCCCAAAGAATGGAGAGTCGTTGATTGTAAATAACATCGACATTGTTGGTTCGTCAATCGCAATTGGTTCAAGAGGTTCCGGATTTTCTAAATCCGCAATTGTGTCTCCAATTTCAAAACCATCGATTCCAATAACCGCACAAATATCTCCTGATTTAACAGAAGTAACCTTCGTTCTTCCTAAACCTTCAAAAATATTTAGTTCTTTGATGCGCGATTTGACAACAGAGCCATCTCTTTTGCATAATGCAACATCCATTCCTTCTTTTAATTCGCCTCGATGAACGCGTCCAACAGCAATACGACCAACATAATTAGAATAATCTAAAGAGGTAATTTGCATTTGCGGAGTTCCTTCCAATACTTTTGGCTCAGGAATATGTTCAATAATAGCATCTAAAATCGGCAATATATTATCTGCCGGTGTTTTCCAATCGGTGGACATCCATCCTTGTTTCGCCGAACCATATATAGTTGCGAAATCGAGCTGGTCTTCCGTTGCATCCAATGAGAACATTAGGTCGAAAACCATTTCTTGTACTTCTTCCGGACGACAATTCGTTTTGTCAACTTTATTAATCACAACAATCGGCTTTAATCCTAAAGCAATCGCTTTTTGAAGAACGAATCGCGTTTGCGGCATTGGGCCTTCAAACGCATCGACTAATAGAAGCACGCCATCGGCCATATTCAACACCCGTTCTACCTCTCCGCCAAAGTCGGCGTGTCCCGGCGTGTCGATGATATTTATTTTGCAATCTTTGTAGTTGATAGATACATTTTTGGCGAGAATTGTTATTCCTCGTTCTCTTTCTAAATCGTTACTGTCAAGAAATTGGTCTAATTCAGCTTTTTCGTCTCGAAAAAGTTTTCCGGCTAATAACATTTTATCCACTAAAGTAGTTTTCCCATGATCGACGTGCGCGATAATGGCGATATTGCGTATTTTTTGCATCCTTAAAAATTTACCTATTAATTTAGGGCGCAAAAGTACAAATAAATTCGCTTACTTGATTATAAGTCAGGGTTTAATTTTTAATTTTAGTAAGCCACTAACAATATAGTTTTAGGAAATCAGCCAATGGGACGCAGATAAAGCGGATTGAGCGGATGAATGCGGATTTTTTATCTGCGATAATCCGCCTAATCCGCGTTCTATTGGCAAAGTTAAGTTTGCTCTGTACTATTTTGGATTTTAATGCATTAATTTATGAAGAAGTTCGATTAATAATTTTCCTTGGGGAACAGAACTGTTTCCGAATCCTTTGCTTTTTGCATCATATTCACGGATTAAAGCCACATTTTTCATCGTTTTCATGGGCTTATAATACTTCATTGCTTCCATGTAATCAACAATTTGCATATCCCATCTGAATCCTAATTTTTGCATGAAATTGCCTTTTGATTGGTCTTTTTCAAATTGGCAAATCATCAAATTGGTGAAAAATCCAAACAATACATTCAAAGTGAGTATTATCGGGTTGTTTTTCGGATTTTGCTCAAAATATTTTGCAATGCGATTCGCTTTCAGAATATCACGATTTGCAACTGCCTTTTGCAATTCATAATTGTTGAAATCTTTGCTTATACCAATGTTTTTCTCAATCAAATCAAGACTTACCCGTTTTTGACTTTCCGGTAAAGCAATGCTTAATTTGTCAAGTTCGTTGGTTATTTTACTTAAATCATTGCCCAAATAATCCGTTAACAATTGAGCCGTTTGGATATCAATACCCAATTCTTTTTCTTTTAGATAACTGATTATAAAGTCAGGTACTTTATTTTCGTATATTTTTTTTGATTCAAATGCAATTCCGATTTTAGCAATTTCGCTTGCTAATTTTTTTCTGCCGTCTAATTTTCCGTATTTGTAATTGATAACTAGAATCGTGGAATTTAGCGGATTTTTCACATAATGAACCAGTTCATCAATGTTTTTTAATCCTTGCGCTTCCTTTACAACAACTAATTGTCTTTCAGCCATCATCGGATACCTTCGGCAAGCATTAATTATCGTTCCGGTATCTGTTTCTAATCCGTAAACAATTGTCTGATTAAAATCTCTTTCCGATTCATCTAATGATACTTCAATTAATAAATCCGTTAATTGGTCAATAAAATAGCTTTCTTCTCCTTGGAAAAGATATACAGGCATGAATTTTCTTAACCGAATGCTTCCTCTTATTTCTTGAAAACTTAACTCTTTAGCCATAATTTACCACTCGAAACGCAAATGTTTTATTGTTTCTTTATTTTCAATAATTGTTTTTAATGAATTAATGCCAATATAGACATGTTCTTCTACATAATTTTCTGTAACTAAAGCATCACTTTTTTCGGTTTTTATACCTTCTGAAATCATGGGTTGATCGCTAACTAACAACAATGCACCTGTTGGAATATGATTGGCAAAACCAACAGTAAATAAGGTTGCCGTTTCCATATCAACACCCATTACTCTAATTTCGCGAAGATAGTTTTTAAACTCATCATTGTGTTCCCAAACCCGGCGATTGGTTGTGTAAATTGTTCCGGTCCAATAATCTTTTCCTTGATCTCGGATAACGGACGAAACGGCTCTTAATAAGCTAAATGCGGGCAGAGAAGGCACTTCAGGCGGAAAATAATCATTTGAAGTTCCATCACCTCGAATAGCAGCTATCGGCAAGATATAATCGCCTAACAAATTGTGTTTTTTAACACCGCCACATTTGCCTAAAAATAATACCGCTTTCGGTTGTATTGCACTTAGCAGATCCATTATAGTCGCAGCATTAGCCGAACCCATACCAAAGTTGATAATTGTAATTCCGTCAGCAGAAGCATTGGGCATATTCGAATCGCGTCCAACAATAGGAACATTGTAATGATTGGCAAATATTTCTACATACTTATTGAAGTTTGTCAGCAGAATGTATTTGGTAAAATCATTTAAAGCTCTTTTGGTATAGCGAGGAAGCCAATTTTCTACAATTTCTTGTTTTGTCTTCATAATTCAGTAATTTTACACTGATTTCACAAAGTTAAATAAAAATAGAATACAAATACTATGTCCGGATTAAATCTTCCGTCAACAGAATTGAAAATACGAAAACAAGGGAATAAAGAATTTGTTTTGGATCGTTTGCGTAAGCAGTATGTTCGTTTGACTCCTGAGGAATATGTTCGCCAGCATTTTATTTCTTTTTTAATTGATTGCAAAAATTATCCGGAAGGTTTACTGGCAAATGAAATAAGTATTGAATTGGGTAATTTGACAAGGCGTTGCGATACGGTTTTATATGATCGTTTTTTGAAACCTCAAATGATTATTGAATACAAAGCTCCCAGCGTAACAATTAATCAGAAAACATTTGATCAAATTGCGAGATACAACATGAGTTTGCAGGTTCCTTGGCTGATTATTAGCAATGGTTTGCAACATTATTGCTGTTGCATAAATGAGAAAAATGAATTTTCTTTTGTGAAGGATGTGCCGGAATACGGTTTTTTGTGAATTATGAATTGCGCGAAGCGGCACTTTTATTGGTTTCTCGCTGGTTTCGCTGGCGCGGATTTGTAATCCGTGCCTTTTATATAAGCAACCAGAGATTAAAATCTCTGGCTATTAAGGCATTGTTTCTCCGAAACAATTCATTGCTTTCGCTGATTTATAATCTGTGTTTTTGCAATTTCGAACTGTTTTTGGCACAAAAATTGTTTGTCGAAGTAGAACATAAGTAAATAAAAAGTAGACAAATGAGTTTTTTCTCAACAAATAATGATATTTCTAATAAATTTAACATTCAAAATTTGGATGTTAGGTGTATTTTATTAGAGAGAGAGAGAGAGAGACTCACCTTTTAAACCATTTAAAAACGCGCGCG
>JGI996J12353_1000038_pt1 | contig 42090 bp, 46 predicted proteins | sample IntmicLarv5ML5BL_FD_12353 | JGI IMG/M metagenome (IMG submission 12353) | reverse complement strand
TTGGCAGTTCCGACAAGGTCATCCAGGGACCGTATTGCCTGAACAAGGTTCCTGTCTCTAGATATTGGCTCGGATGTTCTGAGTTTACCCAGTTTTACCATGATCTCATGCATCATGGCATTGTTGAATCCGTGGTCATCAGGTTTGATGAAGGATGAATCGTACATTATGGTCTTTCCGAGTTCCGATTGTCTCTGGTCTGACACATATATTTTGGGGAATTTCTTCGCCAGTTCTTTTTCTTCCGGCAGAAGGGATCCTCTCTGCACCATGGCAAGTTTGTTTGCAACTTCATCAGCATCGAAGGGCATCAGTATTTTATCGACGATACGATTCGTCTTCTCATCTGCAAGAAACACACCGAACCATTTTGTGATGAGGATCGCCATCTCACAACCTCTTTAATTTATCGATTTCTTGAGGCGGAAGTTCTTCCGCGTTGTTAACAAGCATTTGGAGTTTAGCCTGGAATTCCAGTTCTTCCATCCTGTTGAATGCTTCTTCCGAGGTTTTTCCCTGTGTGATCGCACCATGTCTTTTCATCAGCATCGCTTTGGATTTTGAATGAGCTTTGACGGCTTTAGCAAGTTCTTTGGATCCCGGCGTGAAATAATCCACCATTGGGACCTCTCCTAACAGTATGACCCCTTCGGGAGTAAGACCGCTTCTTATGTTCTCTCCTTTCACGGCCAATGCCGTGCAGTAAAGAGGATGGCAGTGAACGACCGCATTGGTTTCAGGATTGTCTTTGTAGATAGCTATGTGGAACTCACGTTCGATGGATGGTTTTCCTTCCGAAAGGATATTTCCTTTCAGATCCATTTTTATCAGATCTTCCGGAATCAGCGATCCTTTATTTCGTCCGCTGGGAGTGATCAGAAATTCTGTATTATTCAATCTGATGCTCATGTTACCGCCTGCGGATACGGTGAGGTTTCTGTCGTACAGTCTTTTGCAGAGAGCTGTCAATTCTTTTCTTGCAAATTCCTCGTTCATTGAATCACCTTTCGAATATCCTTTGGGTGCAGTATTCCGACTTCTGTAATGAATCCTGTAACCAGGTTCGACGGAGTAACATCGAAGGCGGGGTTAAGGCTCGGGGATCCCTGAGGGGCGATCCTCATCCCGTAGATTTCGGTCACTTCGATCTCAGACCTTTGTTCGATCTCTATGTCGGCACCGGTTGCGGTGTTGAAGTCAAATGTGGAAATGGGTGCCGCGACGTAAAAAGGAATGCCGAGATGATGTGCGACAACTGCTTTATCAAATGTTCCTATCTTGTTCGCGAAATCTCCGTTGGCGGCTATTCTGTCAGCTCCTGTAATGATCAGGTCAACACCGCGGGACATGTAATACGCAGATGCTCCGTCAGGAATGATCGCGTGTTCTATCCCTTCCTGATTCAATTCCCAGGCTGTAAGCTGCATTCCCTGTAGACGGGGTCTGGTCTCAGAAGCGTATACCATGAATCGTTTTCCATCGGACCAAGCTTTCCTCAATGGAGCCAAGGCGGTTCCGACATCCACAGTCGCCAATGCTCCTGCGTTACAGTGGGTCATTATCTTCATTCCGTTTTTGATGAGGGTTGCACCGTATTCTCCTATTTTGGTACATTTATCGACTGTGATGTTTGCATATTCATTGGCTGCTTCGATCGGGTCTTTGCCTTTATTCAGTTCCGCGAGCATATAATCTACTGCGTAGAACAGATCATTCGCGGTTGGTCTTGCGGCCTTGATGAAAACAGCGGCATCGTTCAGGTTCGCATTTGAAATGGAGGCAAGACACATTCCGTAGGCAGCGGCTGCGCCTATTGAAGGGGCGCCGCGGGTGGTCATGTTCTTTATTGCTTCCGCCACCTCTTTGTAGTCGGAAAAACTTGTGATCTCGACCTTGTGAGGGAGTTCCCTTTGATCTATCATTTTGACTTTTCCATCGTCAAACCATACGGCTCTGATATCTATTTGACCGTCCTCAGTTCTTACTTTCAAGAGATCTCACCTGGGTTGTCAACTAATTCGAATTATAAACCATTAGCGGAAAAATTCATTGATATACGGGTTCAAAAGTGAGCAGTACACCGTTCCCGAGGACTTCTGTATCCTTGAGGATCAGGTTGATGCCTCCTTCGGTTATCCAGCCCTTTCCATCCGCGGGGGTGGGTGCATCTTTTCCTCCGATTATCTTTCCTCCGATGTATACGGTGTAACGATCAACAAGTTTATTCCTGAAGAAAGATGCAATCGTCTCTCCGCCGCCTTCAACGAGGATGCTTTCTATACCGATCTCTTCGGCAAGTTCTTCCAAGACCTTGGGGAGGTCGATCTCTTCATCGGAGTAGATGATCTCTTCGCAGTCCCATTCTGTTTTACAGTCCTTAGAGACGACCATGACGGTTGGAGCACGATCATCGAGCACAAGAGCATCGTCTGGGGTTCTGCCGTGAGGATCCAAAACGATCCTTATCGGATTGGTGTCATAATCAAGGTCCTTCACGGTCAGGTGGGGATTATCCGCTATCACGGTCCCGACGCCGACAAGTATCGCGTCGTATTTCTTTCTGAGATTCTTCACTCTTGCTTTATCTTCTTCGGATGAGATCGTGACCTGTTTTTTGTCATCTCCTGCGATCTTTCCGTCAGCGGACATCGCACAGTTGACATGAATAAAAGGTCTCAGGGATATCCCTCCGAGGAAACTGAGAAATGATATCCATCATCTTTCCGTTCCACTCCAAATCTGACATCCAGGAAGGATTCCAGCGTATCCATTTGACTGAGCAGATGCTTGCTTATCCTGGATACAACAAAATTACTCTTACCCTCCGCCATTGCCATGTACGGGAGCAATTGGTCTGCGGTGTGCACATCCATCGTGGAGCCTGTGTTGATCTCTTGAAGAAGATCGTTGGCGGCATCGATCCCTGACTGTGCGCCGGAATGTCCGCGTGCGGTCAGCACATTGCTTGATAATTTCCCATTTTCATAATTCGCAACCAGAACCAATCCTGCTCCGCGGGAATTGCCGTTGCAGTTCTGCATTTCGAACTCTAACTCGTATTCATCGCCGAGGGTCTTTGCGCAGGCATCCATGATATCTTTAGCATATTTTTCTGAAAGACGCTGCACAAAACATCTGATCTTTATGTTCTTCAGTTTCCCAAGAGTGGTTATCTCTATCGGTTTGATCTTCCCGATGGGGTCGAGAGTAGCTATTACGCGGCCTCCGCCGAGAGGGTAGAATCCTCTCTCAACTATCTCCACATGGGCATTGATCCCCATTTTTTCCATCAGAGGGAACAATACAAGTTCGTAAGAGTCGATAGGAGGGGCCCACATGACATTTGTTCCGCCGATCAGGTCCAGTGTGAGTTTTTCTTTGTTGTTGCGTGCCGCAAGAAGCACGGCCTGAAGGACCAGACTTATGCTGCCCGCAGAGCCGATATCCATGGGGATATGTTTCTTTTCCCCATTTCCAGGTTCAAAAATAAGTTCGCTTGATCCGACGGTGTTCCCGTAGACGATGGAGTCTGTCATGTAAGCAACTGCTTTTATGGCAGTAGTGTGCTGTTTTGACAATCCGTTGGTCGGACGGTTCTCCCTGATCCTCGTAAGTTTTGTCGGTATGCCTGTGATAGCGGAAAGGGCAACTGAAGTTCGGACCATCTGTCCGCCACCTTCTCCCCTGGAACTGTCTATCTCAAGCATGGTCATGGTAACGGTTATGTCAAGGATATGTATATATCTTCCAATTGATGGATGGAAAAGAAAGGGATAATTGTGCTGTTTTTACCGTTTCGTTACACAACAGTTCACTTAATACGCGGAAAATGATAGTCGGTCACATCGGTTTTAGATTTTTATTCAATCTGTCAATGATCTTTTCTAAACGCATCTGCCGAGTTTCGGGAGATTTGGTATCAAGGTAGAAGCCGGTATAGCTCCTTTGTACGGATAGAGACATTGTCAATAAATTGGAATACGCAGGTTCATACAGGCTTACGAGTTTTCTGAAATTTTCGATCTGTTCATCATCAATTTGCTTTTTTTCGGGGGTGTTCCAGGCGCCGGTCTTTTTCGCATGTTCGATCGCATCAAAACCATGTCGAGTCATACTTCCGCTTTCGATGAGAATCTGAGCCAATTTTTTGTTCTTTTCAGACCAGTTACTGTTCTTTGTGCGGCGGGTGAAATATTTCTTATATTTTGTTTCGTCAAGACTCTGCATCTGACCGTCGATCCATCCGAAGCATAGAGCTTCTTCCAGAGCATCGTTTGCTGTAAGCGTTACAGGTCCGCCTTTTTTGCCAAATAGTAGCCACACTCCTTTGCTGTCTGTACAATGTTCGTTCAGCCACCCACGGAATTCCGCTCTGTTTGAAAATTCCAAAGCATCATCCATACGTGTTCATCGTTTAATGCGGTATAAATTGATTTTTAAGTTTCAATCACAGAACAGAATTCAGACAAAGCGCGATAAGTGCGATTGCCGGGATTCGAACCCGGGTCAGAGGCTTGGGAAGCATCCGTCCTAACCGCTGGACTACAATCGCCTGCTTGTACATTGCAATAACGATATTATACTTTTCTTTGAGTATTTCGAACAGCTATGTTATTAATACTCCTTCATTAATCAGGCTATCGCGGGCTCGTGGTCTAGGGGTTATGACGTCGCCCTTACAAGGCGGAGGTCGCCGGTTCAAATCCGGCCGGGCCCACCATATCTATTATTTGTAAATCCGACGATGTGTTCTTTCTGAGAGATTTCACAGTAAGGTATTAATATCAAGGACCTCTATATGATGGATGATACTTCCAACCATGGTTGATCAAAACCGGATCATTTGTCAAAATTATTCTTCCTCCGACGGATGGTCCGGAACACCTCCAAAAAATTTGTTATCGTTATTTGTACAAAATTACGATCGGTGATTAAAAATCTTCACTCGAATAAATTATAAGTATGGTGGGCCCGGCCGGATTTGAACCGGCGACCTCCGCCGTGTGAAGGCGACGTCATAACCCCTAGACCACAGGCCCCTTTCAGCAGTCCATTATTATTACCATATATAATATTGATGCGTTGCCCCTAGCTTCATACATTCTCCGAGTGAAAAGATTAACATATCCTCCATCCATCCATGTTCATGGCCAATGCAACAGTTGGGATCGGAAAGGAGCAATATGACGATGAGATGTTCGAAAAAGCATTTCAGGCTGTTCTGCAGATGAATAAGAAGGATTATCCCAGCTACATCGGAGGTATGAAGATCGCATCCGGAAATGTTTTCGCGGTCGATAGTCCCGTTGACAAAAGCATACGATTCGGTTTGTTCCAAGATCCGGAGAGCGGAATAGAGGAAAGGGCGATAGAGTCTTCTCAGGAAGCATTCTCCGAGTGGAGTAAAATGGAGAGTTCAAAACGGGCGGATTATTTTGAAAAAGCATTGGAAGCCGTCAAAGTACAGAGATACAGATTGGCGGCGATAGTTCTGCTGAGTTCGGGTATGACGCGCAGGGAATCTGTCGCAGAGGTTGACAGACTCATAGCTGTAATGGAATCTGAATGCAGGAACATCAAGACCTTGAAAGGTAAGCCTCTCGGGATCTGGGCGATAATATCCTCTCACAATTCGCCTTTAGCATCTCCGATGGGATTGGCATCCGCGGCGATGTTGGCCGGGAATACGGTCGTGGTCGCCCCTTCCAGATACTGTCCGGTCCCAGTATATACGGTATACGAGATCCTTGAGAAGGCAGGCCTTCCTCCGGGAGTTTTCAATTTGATAGCAGACAGAAAAGACAGCATTTCAGAGAATCTGGCTAATGATGAACGCGTGGTGGGCGTAGCAGTTTCCGGATCAGGTAAGAAGGTAGAGGATATGATATTCCTGCAGATCGATGATGAGTTGGCATTCATCAATGAATTGAAAGGCATGAATCCTATCATTATACACAAACCGATTGACAACGAACGTGCCGTGCGTGATGTTATATCTTCAGCATTTTCGTACAGTGGTCAGAGGTTGTATTCCACATCAAAGCTGATCATTACCGAAGAAAGTAGACAAAAATTCTTGGATGTTCTGATCGAACACCTAATGAGCATCAAGGTCGGGGATCCGGCGGAAAACGATGTTTTCATGGGGCCGATTATTTCAGAGGAAAATCTGAAAAGTTTCAATAAGACCATTGACGAGGTGAAAGAGAATCTCTTGTTCGGAGGAAAGAAGGTCACAGATGATTTCACTCAGAACGGATGTTATGTGCTTCCGGCGGTATTCATGGGGTTGAAAGACGAAAACCCATTAACATACATGGACAGAGGGTTGCCTTTATTGTTCATTAAAGTGGTTCTTAACATCGAAGATGCGATCGAAGAAGTGGCAAACACAGAATGCGGACTGTCCGCAGGTATATTCACAAAGGATCAGAGAGCGATAAGTGCGTTCAGGGAGAATGCGACAGCGCCGATACTCTTCGTCAATGAGAGCAGCGCAACGATCCCTCCGGCATTGTCAGCCAAGGTTGAGAATTTTGTGAAATGATCAGGTACCTCTGATCCTGACATGTTTCACATGTTCTTTCGCGGTATTCGCCATTCTTACCAATACTGGGACAGGGTAAGGTTTCATACCGTTATATCGGAGGTCCGGTGAGGTCGCGGGGTCGAATTGCTGAATAATGAGGCTGTCCTTTTCGGAAAGACCCTTCATTATTCTGAGAAAAGAATCATGATTAATAACGCCCGGTACAATCGTTACTTTGATCTCGTACTTGATGTCGGAATCATACAGAATCCCAAGGGTTCTCTTCACAGACTCCACATCAATGCTTTCGAGAGCGGCCTTGGTGTATTCTGCGGGATCCAGAGGGGCCAGGATGATCAGGCAGACCTTATCGATGAGTTTGGCCCCGATCAGATCATCCAATACATCCGGATGGGTGCCGTTGGTATCAACCTTGATCTTGATCTTCAACGCTTTCAGCATCTTTAACAATTTGAACAGGTCGGGGTCCCCAGTGGGTTCACCGCCGGATATCACAACAGCTTCCAGAAAATCTCGGTTATTTTTGATGTAGAGCAGGATATTATCAAGATCGATATCGTCATCCAAGCAGGGCATATTTGGGTCTGAAAGAACGATCATACAGGAGTTCTTCCCCTCCCAATCCTGCAAAGTGGTCTTGACGAATTTTTGTATCTTCATGTGCTGAATTCAATTGAGTCTTTCTATATCCACGATCTCGAAGATCCCGTTCTGTTTACTGAGCCAGTCTGAAAGTTTTTGTTCGAGATCCTCAAGCGAAAGTTGACAGTATTTCATGTCTGCCACGACCTCGAGGGACATTGCTTGATACGAGATCCTTATTTTGGAGAATACAGAGATCAGATTGATGTTCTCTCTTGCAAGAGGTTCTAAGGCCGCATTGATCGTACGGGGGCAGTCGGGTATGCTCATATTGATCCTTATCAACTGTGTATCAGGTTTGAAGAACACGACTGATACAAGCCAAGATGCTGGGTCCACGGTGAGCATGACCTCTGTATTATTGACATCGTTCAGGATGTCCCCGTATTCCACGCTGAGATCGAAGGATCCGGCGTTGAATGTGGTAGGTGCACCGTGCCGCAATTCTTCCTTTACCTGACCTTCGGAATCTTTTCGGAAGATCCTTCCGATGTTTGCAGGTTTGATACTGATGTATTTGATGGATGAGATGGACGGATCGTTTTCCGCCTTGAGTTTGGCGAAGCGTTCTTTGATGATCTCCCCTTCTCCCGCGAAATTCAGTTCGCACATGATGTTCCAGATTATCGTGGTATCCGATATTCCGTTAAGGGACACAGAATTGAGTATATTCACTCCCTGGTCGCCGAGGAATTTCGCTGATTGAACAGTGGATCCCGGAACATCTTCCATGTAAACGTTGATGTGCGTCAGGGCCCTGAAATTCTCTTGAGGATACATCGAAAGGAGAAGTTCATACCGCTTCGGACCTTTTTCCGGATACTTGAAGAGGGAACTGTAGATATAGCCCCCTTCGACCAGGCCCATGATATCGGTAAGCCAATTATCGATCTTGATCTTATTATCCTTGATTTTTGTGAACTCCCAGTTCTTCATCGAAGATCCTCTCTTTTGCGGTTAACTGCATCGAGTCATATATCCTTTCGGTTCTCATTCTTCAAAGATACTGTCGGACGGGCCCATGTTCCTCTATCGTCGATCTGTTTCAGATCTGCGACAATGTTGTAAATGCTGCAAGACATCTCCCTGGAATCGGCGAGTTCTTTCAGTTTTTCCGAGGTCTCGTTCCCTCTGTCTTCCAGACCCGACATTGTCAGTGCATTCTCGATCAGTTTTGTCGCTTCGATCAATTTCGCACGAGCTTTCCTCAACTGTCTGAGTCTGATCTCATCATTCGTGATTGATCCGGATGCTCTGGAGAATACATACCGTCCGGGAGACATGACCTTTCCTCCAATCGTGTAAGGGCATACAGTGCATTTTCTCTTTATCTCGACAACATCTCCTTCAAGGGATCTGTTCATCACAGGGTCCATGGCGTTTTTGCAAACGGGGCAATAAGCAGGCAGATCCACGGAATCGGAATTACGGTATTCAATAGAGAGTTTTACTAGGCCTCTCTCAATGCTTACTCGCCTTACACGTTCCGCACTGACCCTGTAATCCGCACCATCTTTTTTCAGTTCTTTTCTGACAAGTCTGGTGAATTCGGATTGAGAACGTATTTGCTGATTCCTTTTCATCACAGCGGACACGATTTCAGACAAACGATCATCTGTGGGTATCCTGTTAGACATTGATCGAGTTAAGTTGTTTTCAGGTATTAAGATTTAGCAGTACGAGTTTTATTTGGGTTGCTTTCAGCAGGTTGTCAAGACAGAATCAACAGCACAAGGGTTTAAAACAGAAGTAAGAATTGTGGGAAGTACGCGAGGGTAGTCAAGTCGGCCAACGACGCAGGACTTAAGATTCTGTCCTTAGTGGTTCAAGGGTTCGAATCCCTTCCCTCGCACTTACATTTTCAATTGAAGAAGTACCACTTTATAGAGTTCGGTTTAGGTGAATCGGTTATGATCAAATCGTAATTCTTGCGTTAGCAGTTTTTATAAAAGCATATTAACGTTGTACTTCTGTACTTATCGGAGGAAGAACATGGGGCTCGGTTTGACCATATGGTATCCTGTCGGAAAAGGAAAAGGAACAGATAAGAAATCCTATGAGAATTATTTCAGAAAAATTGCATCTATTGTTCCCGACTGGGAGACCGAGAGCTATTTCGATGAGAATGGGTTTTGTGTAAAGATCGTGCCGTTCGAAGAGAATGTGTATGGCAGCTGGGAAGAAGGCATGTTATGTATTACGGCGAAGACCAGCAGCGCCGGCCCGGGATATCATGCATATTTGGTTGAATTACTTGATAAAATGGGAATTCACCCTCTCAAAGTGGAAGACGAGACCGAATATTACGAACATCGTGATTTTGGACTATTGCAAAGTAGCATGATGGGATGGTTGAAAGCACTCAGTGAGAGAATAATCGAAATGGCGGGAGAAAGTTATTCGATCCTTTCGATCAATATGCCGCTGGATACAGTGCCTGCAGAAAACGGTCGGTTTGCCTGTTGCCCTCTAGGTTATATCGAGAAAGAGTTCTTTGAAAGAGCAGAAAGGAACGAAGTATCCGGTCAGGAGTTCTTTGTCTGGTGGAATGAACAGCAGGACGCAAAATTGTATAAGAACTGCGCCATGAGTCTTATGTGGTGCGATATCAATTGGCTCGCTCCCGAAACTGAAGTTGAACAAAGAGCGATCCGTGCAGCATTATCCTGTTTGGAAAAGGCATATTCAATGGATAGTAAACAAGACTATCCAGCCGCAGAATGGATGGAACTGGCACAGTTATCAGAAGATCGAGAATTGATGAATAAATTGAAAGCTATTTTCGGCGAGGGTGAAACTCCATCAGTGGGATATCTTCGAAAGAATATCAACAGTAGTATTAACGGATGGAGAGTCGAACACAGCGGGATGATGCATTACGAGCTTGATGATAACGGCACCAAGGTATGGTGGGATGATGACATGACCATACGCGCATCGACCATCACAGTAAAGTTCAAGGAAGATGTGGAAAACAAAAGCGAATCACTTCTTAAGTCCGTACTTGAAGGTGAAACAGATTATGAACGGTTCAGTCTACGGAACCAAGAGACTCCAGCGGCGATACAACACACGCAGATCGAAGAAGACGGTGAATTATTGTGGCAGACGCGGTTATTTGCTGCATCGGAAAATGTTTTTCTGATAATTTCTATCTATTATCCGGAAAGGGCTCTTCGTGAAAAGGCGATTGAGATATGTTCTTCAGTAGTTGCGCCATAATAGATCAACGATAATCAACATAAAACAAAAGAAAAATATGTATGACTAATTATTACTTCAAAACAATTATAATGTAATTTTGTGTTGCACCATACGATACTATGACAGAAGCAAAGTTCAAAGTACAACTATTGGAAGCAACAGCATCACTCATAATCGCAGCATTCGGTTTGGTTGCTGCGCTTGCATGGAACGGGGCGATTACAGCGATTATTAGGGAAATATTCGGAAGTTCTGATGATCTCATCGGAATGGTGGTCTATGCATTAATCGTGACCGTTATCGCTGTCACAGCGACAATAATCATTACTCGATCGGTAAAGAAGGCAAAAGCGGCCGCGGACGAAGAATAATTCTCTCGCCTTATATCACAACTTATTTTATCCGGCAGAGGAACAATGACTTCTGCCGGAACTTATTTTTCACGATTTTTGAGGGATAATTTTTTCGAGGCTTACCTAGACCTCTTTTTGAATCGGTTATCCACATAATTCAGAAGATCCGTGCCGATCAATTCTATACTCGAGGGGCCGGAGCGCACAAAGAATGTTTCTTGTTTTCCTTCTTTCAGGAACACGGGATCATCACTCTTCCTGCACACGACTCTCATGATCCCCTTTTCCTCATAGTCCGAGAGTTTAAATGAGATATATGGAATGAACTCATTTCCTATTTGACTGGCTATAAGGTTTGTCATATGAAGATTCAGTTTGTCGCGATTGTCAAAACTGCCTTCATCAATGCCGGATACTCCACCATCGTCGGATATGCCTATCAGAAGCGTTCCGCCCCTGCTGTTCAAAAATGCCACCAGCGTTTTTAGGACAGCTCTCTCCATTCTAGGATCTTTCTCACCGGTCTGCAGGTTGGTCCTGAGAGTGGATTTGTATTCGGTCCTTTCGCTTTCTCCACTCTTCAATGCCTTTTCAATCTCTATTCTTTCATATTCCTCTGCACTGATGGTTCCAGAGCGGGTCTCCAAAAACTGGTTCACGGTATTTTGGAATATTCCTGTGTATTTACTGAAGTAGAACAAGAAGGAGACCAAGACGGTCACAGCAGTGATAACGAAAAGCTGCCCCATGATCTCGCCTGTGGTTAGGGGTTCATCATTTGCAATGATGCACAGGACATATTGTATCATTAGGATTATGGTGAAAAACGATAGGGCCAAAGCAAAAGAGACAAAAGGCACCAGAGTAGGTTTTTCATCGCTCACTCCCGGCATGGTCCTTAGTAACGAATATGTCATGATGATCCCCGAAAGACCCATAATGATGCCCAGAAGAACATCTGCAATCAGGTCGATCAGGAAATCTGAGTCTATCCCTCTTTCAAGAAGAATTAGTACCATCAGTCCGACGGTCAAGAAGATCATTAAAGGCGGTATGTGTACAACAGTCCTTTCCACAAACAACGCATCCGCGAGGATGATGATCACTGGAACGGCGATAATGATATCCTTGTAATTGCCGACAGCGACTCCCGCTATGAACATAATCACGGAAATAACTAGCATTACGGCGTAGCTCACGTACAAAAATTTACTGGTATATTTTTCCGTTAAGATGCTCGTCGTAGTGTGTGGGTCACTGTCCCTGCGCATTACAATAATATGGGACAGTTTGTATTTATGTCTAATCCGAAGAATAATGAAGCGACAATTTTTTATATGGCCGGATATCAGAGATTATTAAATACTATAAGAAGGTCTCGTTTTGGAGTAATTGTCTTGGTAGAGTCAAAAAGTAACGGCACGGCAGCAAAACCCGCGTCCCAGTACAAACAGTCGGTGAACAAACAAAGTGGAAAAAGAGGAAAGGCAAAGACAAAGGAAGGAACAAAAAGACAGTCTATGCTGAATACACACAAGATATCGCCGTTCAAATATGATATGAACGAGGTACTTTCCGCAACCGCAATGGATCCTTCGAAGGCATCGGCATTTTTAGCATCGGTGATCGCCAAGGCATCGAGAGTCTCCACCAAAGACGCGAAGGATTTTGTTAAGACATTTTTAGAGTCCGGCGATCTTACAAAAGAAGAATACGATAAGATCAGCAGACTAATGGATAAATACAGCAAATATCGTTAACCGTCTGATGAAGTATTCTGAGATCTCGACCGGAAGGGTTTTTGTTCTTAGGCTGGAGGCCGGAGAGGTGCTCCACGAGACTGTGGAAGAATTCTCACGAATACACAAAATAAGGGCAGCGACCCTGACTGCGGTAGGCGGTATAGGTCCAGGATCCAAACTTACTGTAGGGCCTAAACTTCCCGTGGAAGAAGGCGTGATTCCGTTGATACATGAGCTGAATGCACCTCATGAACTGACCGCATCTGGCACATTGTTTGAGGATGAGGATGGAAATCCGATGATGCATATGCATGGTTCTGCTGGAAGGGAGGGAAATGCTGTGACAGGGTGTTTGAGGACAGGCGTGATTGCATGGCTGGTCCTGGAAGTGGTGATCACGGAATTAGTAGGTAATGTGCCGATCAGGAAAAAGGATCCCGGAACAGGAATGAAGATATTGAACATCGATTGAATTCATCTTCTGTTGTATGTGTCTTCATAATTATTGAAGACTCGATCTGTGTATTGGTTCATGTGGACTTGATCTTCTTTGTCCGGAACGATGAATCCCTGTATCGGGAATTCCGAGTCGCAGTGAGGGCATCTGACATTTGGACAATTCTGATTTGCTTTAGGACAGAATTTGCATGCTATAGCTCTGGACTGAAAAAGACTGAATTCCTTTCCGCAGGTTGGACAGAGGAATCTTCTTGCGGCTATTTTGAGCTCTTTAGTGATGTTGGATGATCTCTCTTCCGGAGTAAGCCACATCGGAGCTTTGGGAGAGATCGGAGTATTATACGCACGGTCGCCCATGCGATCACAGTCCTTTGGATGCATGCACAACGGCTTTGAGCTTGTCACTGTCCTTGCAGTTTTCAATGAATGTTCCGGTCACAATGGCATCTGCACCCGCAAGTCTTGCGGCTTCTGCGGCCTCAGGTGTTCTGATGCCTCCTCCCACAAGTAACGGTATGGAGAGATTTTTCTTGACTGCGGATATCATTGCGGGCGGTACCGGGGTGTCTGCACCACTACCCGCCTCCAGATATACGAAATCCATCCCGAATAGTTCACATGCGACAGCATAACCAATCGCTTTGTCAATTTCATTGTGTTTAATGGGAACAGCTTCTCCCACTTCGCCTACTTTCATTCCGGGTTCAACGATTATGTAACCAAGAGAGATGGTCTCCACACCAAGATTTTTGATGTAGGCTGAAGCACTGGCCTGTGCACGCATGATCCAAAACGGATTCTTGCTGTTTACCATGCTCATGAAGAATATAGAATCAACATCTTTTGATAATGCCGTGGGGTCACCGGGGAAATGTATCGTTTTCAACCCCGAAGCATCTTTTATTGCTTTTGCGGTCGCAGATAAGTTGTCGGTCGTTACTCCTGTGGAGCCGCCGATCATTATCGCGTCTGTACCTGCTTCCTTGACCTTTCTTGCGATGACGGCAGCGTCTTCACTTTTTTGTTTGTCCGGGTCCAGCAGGGCTAGATGGATTGTGCCCTCCTTCATCTTTTCGATTAGATATTGCTTTATTGTCATCATATGACACCTAATATGAACGCAACTAACGCAATTGCCATTGCGACCTTCGCTAATTTCTGTGCTGTGTGCGCTTTGCGGAAAATGATAAGCGCTGTATATATAAAGATTGCATCTGCGACGAATACAAGGCAGTACAGCCATCCGAAGGTCTCAGCAATGAGAGGATAAACGCTCAGGATGGGTCCGGCAATAAAGAAGATCGATGCAACAATCGTGGCATTTTTGATGCCGATCATCATAGGAAGTGTTTTTCTGCATTCTTTGTCGGATTCGACGTCTTCGATATCTTTTGCTATTTCACGGCCAATGCTGACCAGTATTGCCATAGCAGCAATCACAATATTTCCTTCAATGTTATCTACTATCGATCCTCCAAAGAGGAAAAGCATTCCGGTCAGTACAGCAATAACGATATTTCCCGCAAATCCTCTTTGTTTGAGGAATAATTCGTAGGATACCATCAGTAACGTGGCGATGATGACAATACCGGTCACAAGGACAGACATCATGAACAACGAAAGCAACGAAGCAAGGACCAGGCCGATCACACCTAGACGGAGAGCGGCCTTTGGTGAAATCTCCCCCATCGGCAACGGACGTTCAGGATGTGCGGTTTTGTCAAGTTCCCTGTCGATGTAATCATTGAGTGAATTTCCTCCTGCCATGAAGGACAGGACAACAAAACATGAGATCACCAAGTTTACCCAATAGTCGGGGAGATCCATACCTACGGCTATGAATGCGCCTATAGCGACACCCAGGATCCCCATGACTCCGTTTCCCAATCGGAACAGGCGTAGATATCTGTTCACGGAATTACGATATTCAAGCCCCTTATAAAAGTTAGCGAGGATTTACGATATGGTCAAGAGGATTTTTTGAACACATGATAGAAACGGGAAAGAGAACCATGTACGTGTTGCTTATACACTCCTTCCAGGCTCATTATCTCCGATGATGTTTCGTACGGAAGTATCAATCCTGCTCTGCCATCGGAATTGAGTACTTTGGGGATTGCGACGATGGCGCGAGAATGTATCTTTGTCGCATCCTCACCTCCCGTTTTCGTGGACCTTCCGTAGGGCGGATCGGTCACGACGGCATTGATATCGCTGAACCTTTCACAGATATCATCGATATCCAATACTTCGTAGTCATACAATTCGAGGTCATAATATTCCATGTTCTCTCTGCAGCCTAGGACCATCTCTTCATCGAAATCAGATGCGATCACATTCATTCCCATCTCTGCGGCTTCGATTATTATTCCGCCGGTTCCACAGAACGGATCGAGAATGGTATCGCCTTTCTTAACGCCGGTTAGATTGATCAGTGTTCTTGCATATTTTGGATGGAGGGATATCGGAGAAAAGAATGGACGCTCGCTGACCTTTCTTGTTTCAAAGATATTCCTGTCGATGCTTTTTTCTTCAATGAAAAGGTGAACTTTGTCGCACATCTGCATTTTCACAATGATATCTGGTTCTTTCAGGTTGACGTCGTTGTGTTTGGAAAGGATCTTTCCGATGTTGTTTATGAGCTTTTGAGAATCCACATCTTTCATCATACCTTCGAATCTCTTCGCTCTTATTGCGAACGTCCCTTCTGGCAGCGTTATATCAGAAATGTTATCGATATCCGAAGGATCGTAAGCTCCGATATATCTTCCAATGCTGTGAGTCAAAGCGATACGGTCTGCGATAGCATCCAGATATTGTTCATGGAACGATGCTGTGATATACCCCGGACCTCGGGAGAGAACAGCCCCTCCCGATTCGGCCTCAATGCATTTGGCAGCTTCGGCAGCAGGCATGTCTGCCGATTCACCTGACAATTCAAAAAAGAATTCGGGGGTCACAAGGACCCCATTAAGTTTCAGTCCTTAATACCATCTTCGGTCACCATGAACACCGCCTCACCCTCGGGAAGGTTGGGGGAGTCGATGAGTCTGGCTATTCTCTTTCCACCCTTTCCTTTTCTGAGGTACAACCTGAATGTTGCAGTATGACCTACTATGTGGCCTCCGATGGGTCTGGTGGGGTCTCCGAAGAACGCATCCGGTTTGGCTGCGACCTGGTTTGTCACGGCAATGACAGCGTTATTCAGTGTGGCGAAACTGAGGAGGTCATGCATGTGTCTGTTGAGGATCTGTTGTCTCTCAGCAAGAGCTCCTCTTCCAAGATATTCCGCTCTAAAATGGGATGTCAGCGAATCCACGATCATAAGACGTATCTTTTTCTCTTTGGCAAGTTCGATCGCTTTGTCGACCAGAAGGATCTGGTGCTGTGAATTGAATGCCCTGGCAACATGGATGCGCCTCAAAGTGTCGTCGGGATCGACACCGAGATAATTTGACATCTGTATGATCCTCTCGGGCCTGAATGTGTTCTCGGTATCGATGATGATGACATCCGAGTCGAGACCTCCTCTTTCTTCCGGAAGGGTTGCGTTCACTGCAAGCTGGAAACAAACTTGGGTCTTACAGCTTCCGAACTCTCCGAACATTTCGACGATCGATTGACTCTCGAGTCCTCCGTTCATGAGTTCATCGAAGGCCTTCGAGCCCGTAGTGAGCTTTGTGATGGCCTTCCGACGTTCTAATATGTTGTCTCCGGTCTCGAATCCGCCGATATCCGCACAGAGTTTTGCACCTTCAATGATGTCCATTGCCTTCTTCTCACCGATCTCACAGGTTTCTGCGAGATCTTTCGGTGATGCTACAGCAATGGCCATGAGTTCTGTATACCCTGCTTCGCGGAGTTTTTCTGCTATGGCTGGTCCTACTCCTGGTATGTCTTCTAGGGTTTTTGTGGCCATTGTGATTACCTAGAATCAACACATCAGTTTTGATATATAAGCTGAATTCAAAGGTCTCCGAATCGACCGAAAGTGGGAACACTTTTTCCCTCTTCAATATAAATGTTTATATGGGTGTTCCTGAATCAGTTATGCATGGCAAAGAAGAAAAGACGCATAGTCGAAGAAGCTCCCGAGGAGTATGAATTCACTCCCGCACAGTTCGACGAGCGTGAGTTCATCTTGAAAGATATCTACGGGACAAAGGTCCTGTTTGTGGTTACAGCATTGGCGGTCGTCGTCGGTGTTATCGCTGCATTGATCTATTCCATAGCCAACGGAGAATACTGGTACGGCGGAATGATATTGTCCTTCGCGACCGTATTGGGCATGAAGAAACTTCTGATGGTTCTCGGTTTCAGAGTGGATCTTCTTGAAATGAAGACGATGTTGGGCAATTACTTATTATTCCTGATGCTGGCTCTTGGAATCTGTATTGTAGCAATAAACGCCCCATTTATGTGATGTTCAAACTTCCCAGCTTCTTTTGGGATCCATCAACATCGTTAAAAGATTCGGGTCAGTTTCATTCAGAGAGGTCTCGTGATCCCTCACTTTCATGGTATTGGGGTTGATCTCCCGGCCTATGCCGGAGATTGCTGCCTCATCGACCAACATCTCCTTTGCGGTGAAGTACATTCTTTCTGCGACGACGTTCCAGCAGCCGTCCTCTATGAAAGGAGGGCCGTATTCATTGTTTTTCCATTTTGATATGAATGAATCCGCAGCCTTTACCCAAACCGGGGGGCCCGCGTGTTTGTATGTTTTTGACAATAGATCTCTTTCGAGCTCGAAAACTATCTCGAGGGTGTTGTCGAACATCTCATGTACTGATTTCAGAACGTTATAATCAAAATCATTCAGTTTACGGGTGAGTGCATATCTGGTCTTCCATAACTGGGAGTAAAGGTTGTCTTCTATCACATCGGGTCTTTCGAATACGACCGTTATTATCCTGGAGCCGTTCCTTTCTGAGATCCGTTCCAATTCTGTTCTTGAGAGAGGTGTTCTTTCCTCAGGGAAGAAGAATTTCATCGAGGGGGATTGAAGATATGCTTTTGCGGCGACTATGAAGAGTGAAAGAGTATCTATGTGGACTGCGGAAGCAACGTTCCTCCTTTGGTCGACGGGATCGTAAACGATGAGTGGACCGATTATCGGAGGGCCCTTCTTTTCTATTATGAGTGTGGTGCCCTCTTTCCAATTCTTAGCATTTTCCAGCACGTTCAGGAAATTGCCGTAATGCATGACGAGTATCTCGCAGAGATAGCCGGAGAACCCGCGGGTGTTCGGTTCCGCACCGTACACATCGATGCCCTTCATGAACTTCTTCAACAAGCGGACCTCGTTCCTCTGTTCATCGGTCATGCGGCTCATTACGTAGTCTGTATGGAACGGGGTTCTGTCAACGGCAGTTCTGAGCTGTTCGGTGGAAGTAAGATTGTAACTGGGAACAAGGTCTACGTTCAGGCCTTCATACATTCCTCTGGTGTAGGGATGCTCTGCGTACATCCTGACTCCGCCCAATACATCATGTCCCACCTGCAGACCTATGGCCTCAAGTTCTTTCCTGGGTACTTCTTCGGGAAACAGAAGGAACAGATCCAGATCAGGATCGGATAGGAATGTGCCTTTGGCGAACGAACCGACGAATTGTACGTCAACATTGATATCGTGTTCAGAGAGATAGTCGCAAACAACCGCTTTCAGCTTTTTGGCGGTTTCAGAGATACGCGACATTTCATCCTTGGTTGGAACTATCCTTTCCAAGACCGTCGATTCTATGCTCATTATCGGAGCATATATCTTCAGGATTTAAGAGTTATCTGAACAAAAGGATCATACTGAGGACGGAGGTATCCATTCATCGTCATAGGTCTTCGCTTCAGAGATCGATATCTTTTCCCCGATATCCAAGACCGTAAGGTCCTTGGCGGCGATCGTTTTGATGCCGGTGATCTTCTCCGCTTTCTCTGCCTGAACGCTTGGATCCCTTTTGATCATCATGATACCCAGATGTGTGAATACGGCTAATTCCGGTTTTACACGATCTATGAATAATATCGCATCATCGGTACACATATGGTAAGGGATCCTTAGATCATCGGGGGTTGTTGTCGGTAGTATCAGGACACGCGTTCCTTTGTACTGATCGGCGATGCTTTCAGAGTAACTTGTATCACTTACGTAAGAAACGATGCCACAGTCGGTCTTGAACTTGAACCCGATATTCGTGGGATCGCTGTGTTCCGCGCGGCATATCTCTGTTTCCATACCATCTATGTTCAGGACATCTCCAGGATGAAGTACGGTGGTCTCTCTAATGATGCTCATGTGATATTTTGATATACACGGGCCGAGGGTCCCTTCTCCTTTCATAACAGTGGGGCTTCCGTACAGACAGCCTCTTTTTTTCCATCCGCCGAAGGTCAATCCTTCGATAACAACCTCCGCATCGGAATAATGATCGGGGTGTGCATGTGAAATTATCACGGAGTCTGTCAGTGCGGGATCGTAATGTATACGGTTCATTTGGGTGACCGCACCCGGTCCCGGATCAATATGAAGATGTTTCTTGTTACCATGTTCGAAGATCATCCCTCCGGTGCAGCGTGTCTGATACATCGTGGTATGTCTTCCGCCGCCTGTACCGAGAAAAGTGACCTTCATTCCCATGTGATCCTGTATGTATGATGGATATATCCATTTTTTGAATGGATTTTCTTATAAAATCAAAGACCAATCCAATGCGTTCGCATCATTTTTTCGTCAAGATACGGGAATTCTTTATCGAGAATACCGCCGCATTTCATGATCGTTCTGATAGATGCTGCATTATCAGAGTAGCAGGCGATCATGACGTTCTTCAGCCCCAGCTGTCTGCAGAAATCAAGTGCCAGCATCAGGGTCCCCGTTGCATAACCCTTTCCCCTTTCAGTAGGTCGGATGTCATAGCCGATATGACCTCCGTATTCCTTTAGGAACGGAGTGGAGAGATCGTGTCTTATGTCGACTATGCCCACGATTCGATCGTCTTCTTTCCCAACAACGAAGAAAACAGAGGCCAAGGCCCAACCTGGCCAAACGGTCTTTTCGTTCGAATTGCATTCCAGGTGATGCAACCAACCTTTGTAAGATGATATCTCATCAAGCATGCTCCCTCCGTTGATCACCTTCTGACCGTTATCGAAATGCTCCTGTCTGAATTCAATCGCTGCGAGTTCATGTTCCTCCGAAGGCTGGATAAGCATTAGTTCGGACATCTTGACTTACCTATTCTGCAAAAGGCGGAACAAAATATATGTTTGTTCGTTCTGCGAAACGGTTATTATGTCAGATGAAATTATATCGCTATGATCAAAGTCGTCAGAGATGCATGGATCGTCACACAAGACCCCGGAAGAAGGATCGTTAGAGGGGACATCGTCATTGACGGCGAGAAAATCGTATCTGTTGGGCCGAAATATAATGGTGCCGCGGATATCGAGATCGAAGCATCGGGAGACATTGCGATTCCCGGACTGGTAAACACGCACTCTCACATCGCGATGACCGTGATGAGAGGGGCGGTGGACGACGTTCCCTTTTCTGATTTTCTCAACAGGGTGTTCACGATCGATTCGGAAAGAACAGATGAAGATATTGAGATAGGAACGAAGCTCGGATGCATGGAAATGATCCGCAGCGGAACGACGACCTTCGTTGATATGTATTATTCCGAGGACATAATCGCAGAGGCAACAAAGGAAGCGGGACTCAGAGGAGTTCTATGCTGGTGTGTTCTCGACGAAGATAAAACGACCCAAAAGGGGAATCCGCTGCAGAATTGTATGCGATTTAACGAGAAATACAAGAATGAGAGGAAGATCGTACCAGGTGCGGCGCTTCAGGGAGTATACGTTTGCAACGAAGAAACATGCAGGATGACAAAGGAATATTCCGACAGGGAAGAGATTCCTTTGACACTTCATCTCTCTGAGACTCGCGGTGAGGTTAATGAACACAGAAGAAAGACGGGAAAGCGACCGGGGGAGTGGTTGGCGGAATGCGGGATATTCGGAAAAAGAACTATTGCGGCACATTCCGCATGGATGACGATGCACGAAGTAAGATTAATGGCGGAAGCCGGAATGTCTATTGCAACCTGCCCCGTTTCCAATATGAAATTGGCCACAGGAGGAGTGGCGCCGATACCTGAATTTCAGGAGTATGGTGTGAACGTTTCCATCGGAACCGATGGAAGTACCACCAACAACAGCCTGGATATGTTCTCCGAAATGAAGATCCTCGGACTGTTGCAAAAATCCAGCAGATGGGATCCCACCGTTACCCGTGCGCAGGAATTATTGGATTTTGCTACGATCAACGGAGCAAAAGCAATCGGTATGGAAAGTCAATTAGGTTCCATCGAGGCAGGTAAGTTCGCGGACATAGTGATACTGGACGGAAAAGCACCAAATCTCAGACCGTTGCTTCCTGAGAATATTATATCGAATATTGTTTATTCCTCTTCATCAGGAAATGTGAAGACAGTGATGTGCCAGGGGGATATTTTGATGCTGGATGGAGAATATACTATGTTTAATGCAGAAAATGTTGTTTCCAAATATGAGGATTTGTGGAGATCTTTGTGTAAAAGATAATATCGAGGCTTTGACAAGCCTTTTGAAATTATTGTTAATTACCTAAATAATTAGACAAACAGGCCACAAAAATAGTTCCTTCCACTATCCGAAGTAGAAGCTTTTAGAGGTTTCTTCCATAAAAGCCTCAGATAAGATGCCTATCATAGGTCTTGATCAATAATCCTTGTCTTCGATACTAATCTCTTAAGGGATCTTCATAAGAATTCTACGGGATTCAGATGTGGAGAGTACTGAGGAAGGAACACCAGCTGTATGTTCAACGATCCTGCATATTCGATGGTTGTACGAGATCTGTATACCGAGAAGTTATCCAATGCTATAATGACGAGATCATCACCGTTTGATGATCTCACATATCAAGTAATATACAGGTATCCTCTATCTCCAATCTGTTTGGAAAGTTAATGACCGAAGAACTGTTTATGGCAAAGAACCTAACAGCATTGGTTCTGATCTTGGTTGTATTATTGATCGGGGCGGGTTTGGGTGGAGACAACAATCTGACAGTGTTGGCTACTGTCTGCGGAGATGTCTCGTCCATGAATCCGACAATAAAAGGTTCGGTTTTTTCTGTATCCAGAGCATATCGGGGTTTTTTTAAAATCTCAGTTACATTATAAGGTCGACGGTAATCCTGAGGATAGGATTTGGCATGACAGAATTCTTTTTCGCTAAAGATTACATGCACTTGTTTCATCGAATAGTTGATTTCGAACTCTTCTTTGATGTAAAGTCCCACATCCTTTGTTTTCATCGGGTTGATGTCAAGCATATTGATCAGTTTGTTTTTGTTCTCTGTACTCATCCTGGAAGCCTTCTGAGTATATTGGCTGGATCCAACGCTTCGTAACCTCTTTTATTCCAAAGTTTTTGTATTTTATATCCGGTGGCTCTGGAGATGCTAAGTGTGTCCACAGCTCTTCGGCCGTATGCCCTTTATACTGTAGTTTCACAAAGAGTAATCGATCGTGGATCCTTTTCGCTCTGGCGTATCCTGTGAGCTCTTCCCCTCCTCTTTCCGAAGCAGAACACCGAATTCTTCCTCACTGATATGTTTTTAGATATTGACAGAGATAGGCCTTGCTGTTTAAAAGATACCATTAAGTGTTTATCTAAATCTTTTGGTAATTAACTATAATTCAACGTTAGCCTTATGATAAATGACCAAGAATTGAAAAGTGCGACAATCGTTACTTAAGTAACCAAACAAAAAGGAGCGAATGTCGCATGAGATACATTGGTTTAGATGTTCATAAAACTAACACAACCGCCTGTGTGATAGCAGCAGGCGGAAAGGTCGTGAAGACCCTGGATGTCCGTTCGGAACCGAACGGCCTCCAGGTCATTCACGATTACATGGGGACTGCTGAATACGTTGTGATGATGGAATCATCCACATACTCGTACAAAGTTTACAGATTCTTCGAATCACTTGGCGTGGATGCACACGTTGTCCATGCCAGAAGTCTGAAAATCATAACTGAATCCAACAAGAAGACAGATAAAAAGGATGCCGAATCCATCGGGAAGATCCTGAGATTATGGAAAAAAGGAGAGATGGACCTTTCCATCTCGTATATCCCGACTCCAAAACAGATGGAATTGAAAGATATCTGCAGGTATCGGGAAGAAATCTCGAGAAAACTAGGAGACGAAATCAGAAAGATCCGAGCCCATATGAGCAGGAATTGTCAGGAACTCCCAACTGAATATAGCAACCTCTCGACAAAGAAAGCACAGAGATTTATCAGGGAAGCATATTCCGAAGATACAACATTACAACGACGACTTGGCGATTACTGCAGATCATTGGAAGAAAGGGAAGAAGTTGCAAAAGATATCGAGGCCAGATTACCCGACAGCAAAGAAGTGGAACTCCTTTCTGATATTCTCGGTATAGGGAGACAGACGGCCGTCCAGATAATGTCCATGATCATCGATATCGGAAGATTCGAGGATCCCGAGAAACTCTGTGCCTACTTCGGATTGGTCCCGAAGGTGAGAGACTCCGGAGGGAAAGAACATCACGGGAAGATGACCAAGACTGGAGATAAGATGATGAGGGAGATCATGGAAAGAGTGACCCTTTCACACATCCTGTTCTGCGATTCCTCCATTACTCAATACTACCATCGGAAAGAGAAAGAGATGGGTACCAAGAAAGCTCTCATAACGGCATCGAGGAAGATGCTGACGGTGATATTCGCTGTGTTAAGAGACCAACATCCCTTCACAGCCTGAATCCTAGCGGGTTCGGATTACACCCGACGTCTTCACGCAGTTATGAGAGGATAAGGACCGAGAATGATACCGTCGTTCTTTTTTGCGGATTCTGCCGCCTTAATAAATTACGGAGATATCCGAAGGTCCATGCCCGAAAGGTCATATTGCGGAACAGTACCGCCTAAGGAAATTGAGATGTTCCGATCCTGATTGTGAGTGAGATGCGGAGATATTTCAGCGGAAGCTATAAACAAACATACCAATAATACAGAAAAAGTCGCACTTTTCAATAAAGGAAAAAAGAAAAATAGGGAGAGAACCCCCTTTTTAGTTGGAAAAAAAAGTTTTTTCTGAGTCAACAACATAGTTTTTTTAGCGTTATTATTATCGTGGCGTAATATCCCAATGTAAAATTAGACCTAATGCTAAATTACTTGTTATGACAAGCTCTACACCATTCCCTGTAGATATGTTTTTACAATCTACCCACATAATCGTGGTGCATATTTGGTTAAAGATTTCTTGTGCGAGTCCAGTCCACGCGGGGAACAACAAAGATACTACTCCTTGAAGTAACATTATAAAGATATTATCGTCAATGAAACGATCAAGGTTAAAGAAAATAGTATTGATAAATGGTTCTGGGATATACAATGTATCAATTTTTACTGTTGAAGCTAATGGAGACATTGACTGATGCAATATCTTCAATTCTGATTTGTGCTCTACCATACCCAACAATACATTCATTCCTTCAGTAGTGTGAATGTCAATCCATTTGGCGTATAATGTGGTTGATTGGGTTGGAATGTATGTATCTCCTGGGCTATAGAATCTGCCTGATTTACTTCCTTCATTCCACCCGCTAAAGATGAAACTTAAACGAGTTAAACTGGGAAGTTTGATTGCACTGCCTTTTAATACATTCACATCTCCAATGTCATTATTTCCACCGTTTGCATCGAACTTTATTGTGTAAAGCGGTATAGGGGCTGTAGTCCATCGCACATACAACGTTTCCGTTCCTTTTGTGATATATTTGTCTCCGGAACCACCTACTCGGGTGCCTCCAGATTCAGCAGTGTAATAGCCATCAAATATTTTTGATTCGGTGTCGGTCATTATCGGTAACCGGATTGTTGAACCCTCGTTGTTAGATGTAGTATGCACTACCTTGTCTTCATCCATTATTTTTAATGTGTAATAGATGTATTTCGAGTCGACACGAGGATGAGCGATAATCCTCCACTTCCATTCGGCTTCATCAGCTCCATAGTTGATGACCCCTCTAACAACAACGTCGTATGTTCCCGCGTCCGGAATTCTTCCCTCAATAGATAGTCCGTAAAATTCTTTACTGATTTTAAGCCATGAAGGTCCAGATAAAGAATACAATTCGAGTTTATCCGACAGAAGGGTGGGGTCGTTAATCATCAATCTGACTCCTGCCCATGGCGGCGAACCCGCTTTATAATCGCCCATATTAAATGAAATTTTCCATTGTGCGTATAGTGTTTCTGTCTTGTTGGATAAGAAGTATTTATCGCCTGAATCTGCTACTTTAGTGCCACCCGAAGCAGATGTGTAATATCCTATGAATGCTTCTGATGAAGTATCTTTAATTGTCGGAAGGGTCACTGTTGATCCCACAGGTTTCTTCACTGAGTACAACACATTGTCTTTATTTATGATTTTTAAGGTGGAATTGAATTCAGAAGCAGTGATTTTCCACCTCCATTCTGTCTCAATAAGCCCCAATAAAATTGTGCCTCTTACTGTAATATCATACGTCCCTGCAAATGGAATCTTTCCTTCCAATTCTATGGTCGCAGCTGTTATTTTTGTTATTGAAAGCCATGAGGCCCCTGAAATAGAGTACGACTGAGGTTTATTTTGTAGAAATCCTCCGCCTTCTATTACTTTTGTATAGGTTTCGCCTACCGTTTCATAGTCATCATTTCTCAAAGAGAGTCCTGCAGTTTTTATGAGTGCACCATCGGCATCGTCGTCGCTGGAAAATACAACTAAGGATGCAGAGACTGCAAAGATTGCTACAAGAGCGATTATTATCATTTTCATTTTTCTTTTCATTTTTCACCTCGTTTTCAATTGGGGGCGGGTAGATAAAAAAAACTACCACCAAATGGGGATGTGTATATGCATATATATTTTGTCGGAAATTTTATTCCGTTAAATAATTTCTGATAAAGTGAATTTTCTTATCGCTTTTCTCGACCATTGGTTCATTTTTGATGTGAATTCTTAGTGATATGGCCAGAACAAATATAAAATATAAAATATAAAATCGAAAACGATGTCTATGTGGTCAAGGATCAATTAGCAACAGAATGTTAACTGTAGATGGCTTTATATTTTTGTGATGAATGGGTAATTTTATGTCGTCTCAAGATCCAATCGAGATAACGGGGCTTAGGAAGGAGTACGGAGCATTTGTTGCCGTTGACAACCTGACCTTTTCGGTGAAACGTAATAGTTTCACAGGTTTTTTAGGGCCCAATGGAGCCGGAAAGAGTACTACACTAAAGATACTCACACATTTGATCAACGCCACCTCAGGAGAAGCGAAGATTAACGGAATTGATGTAACAATCAATCCCAAAAGGGCGCTTACGAATGTGGGAACCGTGGTGGAGACACCAGAGTTTTACACGTACTTGACTCCTGTCGAGACCTTGAAGTATGTAGGTCAAATCATTGGGTTGTCTCAGGAATCTATCAAAAGCGAAACCGATCGCATTTTGGAAAAAGTAAAGATGACCGAATGGAGCGACAAGAAACTTGGAACATTTTCGAAAGGGATGAGGCAGAGAATAGCACTCGGGCAGGCCCTGATGAATAACCCCAGTGTCATCATATTGGATGAACCTACTTCAGGTCTGGATCCAAGAGGAATGGCAGAAATAAGAGAAATTCTGAAAAATCTTAGGAATGATTCCAATGATCTTACTGTTGTTATGAGTTCTCACGTACTCCATGAGGTTAGTGATCTTTGTGATAGAATAGCTTTAATCAATCATGGAAAATTGATCTTACATGATGACATCAATGCTATTATGCAGTCCGACGGTACCAGAAGAATGATGGTTAAGTTAGAAAATATCCCTACGGAGGATAACATAGATAAGATAGCGGAATTGGAGAATGTAGTGTCCGCAGAGCGTTTTGGAAATGACGTGGATGTTTTTCTGAAAGGGGACTTGGAATATCGCACAAAGTTCTTCTCTGATATTTCTGCGTTGAATATCGGCGTTTACAGCGTGTTCGAGGAAGATTCACTAGAAACCACGTATCTGAAGTTGATAAAGGAGTCGAGATAAATGTACATTACAACAGATGATCTCAGACAATCATACGTGGTTGCAAAGAATGAGGTTCGAAAATTTGTTCGTGGAAAGAAATTTACATTTTATGTAGCTTTTATTGCGTTTGTATTTGCTTTAATAACATTTCTCCCATATTTATTGGGAGGAGATTTGGGGGATACTGCAGGAGAAGTAGTGTCAAAATATGTAGGTTTCATTTCATTGTTAGCCTTATTTGCAGCAACACTCTTTGCTTCTGTAACCATTGTGTCAGAATTCGAAGAGAGAACGGCATTGATTTTATTTACAAGACCAATAAAAAAGACATCAATATTTGTTGGTAAGGTCATAGGGTGTATTGTATTAGAATCAGTAATGATTGTCATATTATACGCATTCATAGCACTTGCAATGTACATTGTTGGTGGTGGAGTATCTGCGAAGATATTAACGTCATTGGGATTGGCCCTCCTCTTCGTATTTGCTGCTTCTTCAGTGGCTGTATTGATAAGTTCGGTTATGAAGAAGGGAAGTACATCGGCAATTTTTACATTTTTGTTTTTGCTGTTGATTCTTCCAATAATATCCGCTGCGTTATCTGGAGCAGGAATGGATACTTGGTTTGTACTTAGTAATGCGTCAGATTCAATAGCGGCTTGCATTCCTGAATACGTAGACATGGTTAACGAAATGCTCACACACATGGGAGGAGGCGCAAGCATGGACCTCTTAAGCACAGAAGATCTTGTGAAAGCGGTCGCCACAATGGTCGGATGGAGTGTTGCTTCCTTGGTCATAGGATGGATAGCATTCATCAGGAGAGAATTCTGATCACAAAGATCTGAGTTTTCTAGCCGGATTTCCGGCAACAACAGTGTCAGAAGGAACATCCCGAGTCACTATTGATCCCGCTCCGACGACAGAGCGGTCTCCGATGGTGATCCCGGGCAATATCACAGCCCCGGCACCTATCCAAACATCATTTCCTATTTTTACCGGATGGCACACAGTGATCCTTTCCCTTCTTTCATTTACATCAATGGGGTGTGAAGCGGTGACTATCTTCGTTCCCGGGCCGATCAGAACATTGTCTCCGATGATTATCTTCGTACAGTCAAGCAGAACGCAGTCGTAGTTGATCAGTACATTTTTTCCCAACACGATATTAAAACCAAGATCGCAGTGAAAAGGAGGAACGATGAATGTTCTTTCGTCGACTTTATAACCGACTATCTTTGAGAGAAGCGTTCTTTGTTCGTCTCGCGTCATGACCGTAGTGTTGTAAGCGATCCTCAGATCTTCGCATTCTTTGATGGAAGAATCGAATTCTTCAATTCCGGGAGTATTTTTCCCGACGCCTTCGCCGGCATCGAGTTTATCCCATATCGTGCGGTCCATGGTCAAAGTATTGCACGGTACGATTAAATCTTTATCAGCCTAAGTCAAAGTGAGTATTCCTTTTTTTATTTCTGCGGATCGAAAAATATTATCATTTTTCTTTTTAATCCGGACTCGGCGATCTCAATATATAACCAATCAGAGAAAAATGAAATAGGACACACGAGATGCATACCAGAGGAGATATTCTTAGGATAATAGGTTCGGACGTCAAACAAAAGGATCTGAACAAATATGATAGATTATTTGTGATTTCGGAAGGATAAGACACAGAATGGTATGGGGCGTTGTATGCATTGCATCTGTGGCAATAATGATTGTTGGATGCGGAGTAGTGATATTTTGTTTATGATCAGATGAGAATAAAATAAGATGCCGGAGCCAAGAGACTCCGGCAAGAGAAGTTTATTGATTTTATGAAATCGCGATGGAAACGTTCGTGGTCCCGTTCTTAACGATATCCTTGGTCACAGTTTCGGTTTTTTCGAAATCGTTCGAATCGATAGCTACGATTCTGACAGTAACTGTGTTTTGATCATCTGATAAGGCAATTTTTCCAACATCTATGACAGGGTAGCTTGTCGGGCCGGGGCTGATATAATCCAAAGTTGCAGCCAGATAGTTGCTGCCCACGTACACTTTCAAAGTGGCATCAGCCGCAAGGGAAGCACCGACAGTTATCTTAAGATCAGTGTAGGAAAATACAATGTTTGCATCATATGACGCAGTCTCCGACGTGACCATTATTTTCATGCTGGTGGTCTGTACAACATCAGTTCCGTTACTTCTCATCAATTTAGCACTAACTGTTATTTCCTTGGATGTACCGGTAAATTTGTACTGTTCTGATCCAAAAGGACTGTTTGTAAGCGCACCCGAGACTCCCGAGATTGTTTTTACCTTCACATCGTCGATATAGATATCGATGGTTTCACCTGTATTTATGATCACGCTGACAGAGAAATTGACCGCTACAGTTGTTTCGTTTTTGCTGTTATCATTGCTGTTATCATTGCTGCTATTATTATTGTCATCGTCACCGGCGAGAACAAAATAAGCTCCCACTGCCGCTACGGCAATGACTACAACTACGATGATAACAAGGAACATTGTTGCTATTCCTTTATCATTGCTTGATATCTTTTTCATTTTTCATCTTCCTCCATCGATAATACGTATCGACAACGTAATTTATTTATTAACTACGAACTTATAAAACATTATTGGCAGAGAAGAATTTTTAATGTTAATGCGCAGAGGCATTTACATATCGTTTTGCTCGATTTTGTAAATGCCTCTGCAAAATTTATTGTTCTTTGCTGTGCATCTTCCTATTTGTTCGGAGAATCAACTGCTTAAAGCAAGAACTCTATGCTGTATGTTTTCTTGTCTATTTCGACATCAAACAAATAGTCTATGCTTCGTATGATATTTCCGCTCGCACCTCTAAGTTCTGCAGTGAGTGTTCTCTCTTCTTTAGATTCGCTTTTGAAGTCATATTCTTTCGTTGCTTGTATGATCCGGTCGCCTGCAACGCTGTTCTCATCGATCTGTGTGCCATTAAGATAAATGTAAACTGTCTGCCCGTTTTCTATGGTCGCGCCGATCCTGTATGTGACCTCGTAGGTCCCCAGCCTCTTATCTTCGTCGTTATCGTTGTTACTGAGAACAAGAAATGCTCCCACTGCCGCGACAGCAATGATTGCGACCACGATGATAACCAATATGGTGGATATTCCTTTGTTATCGTTGTATATTCTCATTATTTCATCGCCCTCTCCGATTGGTGCATCGGTGATGTAAAAATAATCGAGTAACAACTTATAAAATGGTATTGATACACATCGAAAGATATGAATGTGAAGTTTGGTTCATTTTACGCGGTATGAATCAAATGGTGGTGAAGCAATATTATGGAGTTTTACTCACGAGACGCTTTTGTCCGCCGGACAGAGTAATTTCTGTTTTATTTGGGGTTGAATGATCATCTCATCATTCATGATTCTGATGAGATATTATTTCAGTCAAAATTTTTGATCAGTTTCATAACCCTATTTTTTTGCGACTTTGTTAATTCTTTCTCTCTGATCGTCAACACATTCATGAATGCTTCTTTGTTTCCCTGATCGATGCAGATCGAGATACATTCTGCATGTTGCGGTATCTCCTTAGCCCTGCAATTCAATATATGTTCAAGTAGGAACGGAAAAATCTCCTCTCTGTATCTTTCGTTCGCTTTGCAAAGATGAGCAAAAACACTGATGCTGTTATCGACTGTGATAACACTTCCGCTTTCATACGCCTGAAAGATCTCAGGCAGACGTCTGAATATGACTTCCGATCTGATCGGAGAGACATATGCCAGAGCGGTCATGCTACCCCAGACCATTCTGTTGTTCTGACTCGATAGCAGATCAATGAATTCATCAGTAAATTCTGAGATGAGATCCGGTTCTCTTTGTCCGATCTCATAAAGGACCTTGATGCAATCGTTGGCTATTGCCCGATCTTTCGATTTCATTCCATCGGCAATCTCTCGTATGTCTCTTCTGTCTCTGCTTTTGCATAACTTTTTTGCGAGCTCGATGTTCAAAGTTCATCGTTCCTGCCGACTCTACAAGCCAATTGTTCGATCATTGACAAACCATCAACATCTCAGAAGAATTCTTTCCACGCAGGAAGGTCTTTCATCATAGATAATGCAACGTTTTCGGCGGTCTTGTGATCCAAACCTTGCGTTTTTATTATGAAATTAGTCAAACTTTCCTTTTTTTCTTCGAAAGAGTGCATAGAACCATCCGCATTGGCGCAATGTACACAATAGTCCTTGCTTTCATCACTCATTGCGAAATCGTCTTTTTTATTCATCGGCATGCCGCACGCGATACATTTATTCATCTCTGTTCCTCCAATCTGTTATTTTATCAATATTGTAAAATATTTTATCAAATCGTTTTTGAATTCAGTTAGAACCGATCCCTGCGATACGAACAGTTCACTGTTCAATAGGTAGTAATGTATGAGTCCGATCCAAGTATTGAAGATCATATGATGCGGTATCTTTCTCGCTTTTTCCGAACTCATTTCTTGCTCCAAAACCTGCAAAAAATGGATCGATACCATCGATTGCATGGCAATGAATGTATTCCTTGCTTCTTCCGGCAGAAGGGCAGCTTCTGTTACCAGGCGTTTGTAGAAATTCTCATGATCTATCAAAATATCAATATGCATGGATAGCAGTCTTTCAATACTGCCCCCAGATTCCGCTAATATGTGCAGTTCTTTACCCATATCATCAGAAAAGGAATTCAATAAGCTTACCAAAAGATCCTCTACCGTAGGGAAATGGACGAATATAGAACCGTGCGAGATTCCCGCCTCGTTTGCAATATCCGAGGTAGGTGCAGAAAAACCACGTTCCGAATATACCTTTCTTGCAGCGACAATTATTTTCTCTCTTGTCTGTTCCTTTTGCAATTGACGTTTTCCATTCATTGGCTGAGTCACTACTTAATGAGTACATACTCATTGAAGTATTTAACATTATCGAGAATACATTTGAATAACATTTGATTCAGTATGTGTTGGATAGAGAAAGTCCCCACCCCCTGATTTGCTCTGTGCCACTGTCTCTGGATAGGGTCATATGAGACCTCCGTTCCTGAGCTTTTCCTGTTGGTACTTTGCAAGTTTTGCCATGCCTTCATCCATGTCATCAAGGTTGATACCGATGTACTTCAAGGTCTCACTTGTCGATGAATGCCCTAAGAACTTGGCAATGGTCTCGAGAGGTACCTTTGCATGGAACAGATTGCGGCCGAATGTGCGTCTGAGCGTATGATTTGCAAAATGGAAACCTGCTCGTTCACGGACAGGTATTATCACACTTTCATCAAGACTGCCGCCCATTTCGGAGTAAGCCCCCGCTTGAGGTTTATGCGTGTAATGACACCATATCAGAAAGTTCCCTGGATCTACCCAATTAGGATTGTGCGAACGAACTCTCGAAATGATTTTCTCTCTTTCTTCTAACCAAGCTTCAAAAACTTTAGGAGTTTGAGAATGAAATGAAACAGATCTGTATTTTCCAGTTCCTCGCCCCTTTCCCCGACATCAATGTGGGAATTGTTGCCATATTTTATCTCGTTGAGCATTAACCTGCAAACTTCTACACTTCGAAGGCCCATACATAGTTCCAAATGTACAACTGTTTTTTCAAGGGCAGCATAGGCATGGTCATCAAAATATTATCTTGTTCGTCGGTAAGCCAATCAACATTGATTCTCATGTCCTGTGGCCAGACGATTTTCATGTTATTGATCGTGTCATTGTTATAGAATCTTAGATATCGATTTAGATAACTGATATATCCTTTAATGGTAACAGAATTGAGGGGTTTCCAATGTTCGTGCATAAGGAATTTCACTGTTTCATCATCTATTCTGTAGGGAGATGCATCATATCCTTTTCTGATAATGGCTTCAGTTGCAGCTTCAAGTGCCCATCTGCATTTTTGAGCAGTGTATCTCTTGGCATTTTTTAATTCAACCGAAATGAAATGATTGATACAACTTATTGGAGATGTTGGATTCTTAGCCATCAGTTTCCTCACTTTCCGATACAATTTCAGAAGATTCTCGTTCTTTCTTCTCTTCTTTTTCTTTTTTGAGCATGTAAAGATACTCCCATTCGTCCATGTAGACCATATTATTGCATCCCAATCAATAGCTTAATTTGTTGACTTAAGTATTGAACTTAAGTTTGAAATACCATACAAATTATATAAACTTTAATGGTAATTAGAACTTTAGTGTGAGACTAAAATGCAAATTGGGAAAAGCACAACTTTGGATAAACTAGGAAGAATAACTCTTCTGAAAGAGATTAGAGATTTATTCATGATGGATGAGGGAGACACATTATCATATTACACAGAAGAAGGGAGAATATATATCAAAAAAAACACTGAATTATACGGCGGTTATGACTTTGAAAATGAATTAATTGCTGAAAGAGTGAAGGCTTATGAAAAAACAACTCGAATGATGAATGGATCCGAATTTGACAATTGGAAATTTGAGGGAGGCAATAAGCCTGAAGATGAATATTTCGAAGAAGATCCTGAAGAAGAGATTCATATGATGGAATTGAAAAGGGCATTTATGGATGATATTGCAGAAAGGGAACAGAAAAGAAAGAAACAAAAGGGCAGTTGAATGAGAGGCAAATCAACTGAACGTGATAATAGAATTATAACGGCTTAATTATTAAGCATTGTTAGAAAAAAAGTAAGGGATAAACATGGGTAAACAGACAAATAAGAAAAATTCAAATTTCGGTGGAGTCTGGACAGAAAAGAAACTAATCATCATTGAAAAATATTTGAATTTCTATACCACGGCGCTCAAAAAACAAAAATTTACAAAGGTTTACATTGATGCTTTTGCTGGTTCAGGATTTATAGAAAAGAAGAACGGAGAAGTATTAATCGGATCCGCATTGTTATCTTTGAATTACGAATTTGATGAATATTATTTCCTGGATATCAATAAAGATAATCTTTTTCAATTAGAAGAACAGGCTAAGATATTATTTCCTAATAAAATTAATAAAATCCGGTTTATCCATGGCGATAGCAATACTGAATTGAAAATGATTTTGAAAGGAATGAATGAATATCAAAGAGGCGTAATATTTCTCGATCCATTTTCTATGGAATTGGAATGGGATATTCTCAATTTAATTCAGATAACCGGCATCTTGGACATCTGGTACTTGTTCCCCTTTAGCGCCGTTAATAGAAATCTGTATAAAGATGGAAAAATTCCGCAGGCAATCAAAGATAAATTGAATATTATTTTTGGTGATGATGAATGGGAAACTGCGCTTTATAAAAAAACACCTCAAACAACTTTAGATGGCGATAGAATATTAGAAAAAGCAGATGCGGACAAAATTCGCAATTATATTTTGACGAAGATGGAAAAGATCTTCCCCTACGTGTCAAAGGAATCGACATTTTTAAAAACAGATAACAATTCGCCATTGTTCCTTCTTTGCTACGCTATATCAAACCCCTCTCCGAGTGCTACATCCCTTGGTGACAAGGTTGTGAAGGACATTATAAGAAGTATCAAATGACGGGTAGGGGATTAATTGTGAAATGTGAAAAATCGATTACAAAAAAAAGTTTACTTTATAAGACCGAGGTCGAATATGGCGACTACACAATTAACCATGTTCAAGGGTGCTCTCATAATTGTAAATATCCCTGCTATGCCATGTTGCTAGCAAAACGGTTTGGGACAATTAAAACCAATGAGGAGTGGTGCGAACCAAAGATTGTAGAAAATGCTTTAGAATTGCTTGAACGGGAAATACCAAAATATAAAAGTAAAATAAAATCGGTGCATTTATCCTTTACTACCGATCCGTTTATGTATGGCTATGACGACATATGCGAGTTAAGTTACAATATAATGGAGATGTTAAATCTCAACGACATCAAATGCACAGCACTCACAAAAGGTATTCTCCCCGAGAGATTGAAAGAGCTTTCAAAAGAAAATGAGTATGGAATAACACTTATTTCACTCAATGAAGATTATAGAATTGAAGTTGAACCTGGTTCTGCCCCATATTTGGATCGAATAGCAGCACTCAAAAAATTACACGATATGGGTTGCAAAACATGGGTTAGCATAGAGCCATATCCAACTCCCAATATAATTGAACAAGATATAAATGAAATATTATGCTCTGTTTCCTTTGTCGATAAAATAATCTTTGGAAGGTTGAATTATAACGTTATGGCGACTGCGTATAAACAACGTAAAGAATTTTTTAATGAAATGAGTGAAACAGTAATATCATTTTGTGAAAAAAACAAGATCGATTATCATATAAAAAGTGGAACCATTAGCCCGATAAAATAAAGCTTGAGAACAATCTCGTTAAATTATTGTTTTCATTGTTTCCGGGTTTTAAGTTGTAAAAAAGATTATCAGGCAGAGATGCCATGTTACATTAAGATGCACTTAGTTGAAATGGCGGTGGAAAGGACATCTAGTTATCTGGAAGATGTTCCAAAGTTAAAAAGGAAAGACATAGGTCAATTCTTCACACCGACAAAGATTGCCTGTTTAATGGCGGACTGTGTAAAAAACGATTCAGAAACAATCGTAATGCTCGATCCCGGTGCAGGAACTGGAATACTCACAGCTGCTGTTTTAGAGAAAGTTCTGGAAAGAGGGCAAGTGAAAAGAATATTTGTAGATCTTTTTGAAACAAATGAAGAGATTATACCTATATTGTTTGATAATATGACTTCTATCCAAAAGAAGATGACAAATGAAAGAATAGATTTTACATTCAATGTAATTTCAGAGGATTTCATAACATACAATAAGGCGCGGTGGGAGGATGCAGAACAGTCGAAACAATATGATCTTGTAATATCTAATCCACCTTATGTAAAAATAGGCAAGGAATCCGAACAAGCGTGCATTATGGAATCTATAGTTTTTGGGCAACCAAATTTGTATTGTCTGTTCATGGCAATGGCCTCTAAACTTTTGAAGGATGATGGAGAGTTCATATTTATTGTTCCAAGGAGTTTTACAAGTGGACTATATTTCTCAAAGTTCAGAGAATGGTTCTTAAATGAAATGAAAATCTTAGAAATATTTACTTTTGAATCGAGAAATTCGGCATTCATTTCAGATAAGGTTTTGCAGGAGACGATAGTAATATACGCATTGAAGACCAAGACGGTACCGCAATTTGTAACAATTTCGGAAAGCAAAAATATCGTTTCTTCTGGTTTGACACGATCGATACGTGTTGAATATGATTTCTGTATGCCGAACGATGGCAACTACTTCATATTGATTCCGACCAATGAGTCTGATCTGAAAACAATGTCCTTGATGAACGACTGGGGAAGTACGTTGATGGACCGAGGGTATATGCTTAGAACAGGGCAGGTTGTAGATTTTAGGGAAAAAGAATGGCTTAGAGAAAAATATGAAGTTGGTGCGGTGCCTCTTATATGGCCTTGTAATTTTAAAAATGGGGTAATAGAAATCTATGATTTTTTGGAAAAAAAGCCACAGTATTTTCTTAGATGTGAAGAAACAAACCGAGTGATGCTTGCCCCTGGAAACTATGTTTTGATTAAGCGTTTTACAGCAAAAGAAGAACCCCGTCGTCTTCAGTGTGCCGTGCTTCCGGAGAGGTTTTTTGAAGATCATGGTGGAGTATGCATCGAGAATCATGTGAATATATTGACAAAAAAGAACGGATCGATGAGTGCTGATGAGATGATGGGGTTGTTTGTATTGTTCGGTTCATCATATTCTGATGATTATTACAGGCTGCTTAATGGATCTACTCAAGTAAACGCTACAGAATTTAATTCGATGTGCTCTCCCACTGCGGAAAAGATTGCTGAGTTTGGCCTGGCATCTCGCGATTATCCAGCATTGGATACAAAGGCCTGCGACACAATTATCAATGATGCTATGTATGCAATAAACTCTCAAGAGGTTAAAGGAGAAATTATATGGGAAAACTGGATGAGGCTAAAGACATATTGAAATCTATTGGCATGCCAGATCAACAATGTAACAGTCGAAGCGCACACACCCTTCTTGCATTATGTCATCTTGAAGAAGGGGATCCATGGTCGTTGGTAAAAAGTGATTTTATCGGTGTAACAGAAATAATGAAAACCATGGAAATTAATTATGATGTATGCTACAAACCGAACACTCGTGAGACCATAAGAAAAGACTCTATCCATCAATTTAGAGATGCTGGGATTATCGAAGACAATGGTGTTGCAACAAATAGTCCTAACTACAGATACAAACTTACTACAGAGATGCTGACTCTTGTTTTATCATATGATTCTCCCAAGTGGGAGAGAGAATTAGAGACGTTCCTTAAGAACAAGGAAACATTGAGTGAAAAATACAGACAGAGAAGAATCTCAAAACGTATTCCTGTGAAGATTAATGATTTTTTGTTGGAATTCAGCCCGGGGGCACATAATCAATTGCAAAAGAGTATAATTGAAGAGTTTGCACCTATTTTTGCACCTGGAGCGATTATTCTTTATGTGGGTGACACAGAAAAGAAAGACCTTGTTAAAGACATAGAGATACTTGAGAAACTTCATGTTGAAATAACTGATCATGATAAGTTGCCTGATGTAATATTATACTTGGAAGAACGGAATTGGTTATTTTTCATCGAGGCGGTAGTTTCTGTTGGGCCCATGTCTAAGAAGCGGGTTGACGAGATCACAAGGATGACAATTAAATCTGAATGTGGCAAAATTTTTGTAACGGCATTTCCTAGCAAAAAGACATTTAAAACTTACGCTGATGAGCTGGCATGGGAAACAGAGGTTTGGATATCCGACACTCCTGAACATTTGATTCATTTAGATGGAGAGAGGTTTTTGGGGCCTTATTAAAATTGAAAATTAGACATTTATAGACAAAAATATAAAGATAATTCAATATTATATACAATTTAAGTAGAATTAGTATATGAATAATTATTCAATCGTGAGATGTTGAATACAAACTTATTGCCTATTGCCCCGAGTCTTATTGTATCCTTCTGAAAATGAGTCATGAGCCCATATTGTTTCTCTTTCAAGGTCATTCAAGGAAAGATAGCCACTACCTTTTAGTGCTATCAATTTTATCGTGAATTGATCGCCGTATTTGTAGTCTGCATAGACATCCCCATTGCCACTGCCCGTGAAGTGCTTATTAACGCGATCTAATACAGTATGTGCCTGCCCCACATAGTACATATTCTTTGATTTGTTGAAGATAATATAAATTCCAACAAAATTGTATTCCGTATTACTTCTATTCACGCGTCTAATGGAAAAAAATTCTGCTGGCGTCATTTCTATGCTGCCATCAGCAAGACCTTTGATTCTTGCCCTTTCCTTTGCCAGCATCTCCTTATGTAGTATATTTCCGCGTACAAATAAGAACAAAATGAAACTAAAGCCGAAAATAAGTAAGGGAATGACTGTCCAAAGTATGGCTATCGAGATAGAGAATAATGATCCAAGAAGTAAAATAACTCCTAAATTTTCCCAACTTTTTTTGTGCATATGGGCCTCTTTTGGTGTTTATCTCTTAAATATCCTTGATATTGTAGTTATTGCCATTATCTAAGATTTTGTGCAGATGCTGTAATTCTGCTTTACCGTTCAATATCTTTAGTTAAGCCAACTTCTCTGTGTGTTTTTATCATGATTTTATATGGTTCAGATGATATTTCTTTACCATCAACATTAATATATGTTGGAGGAGTCATTCTTCTCATTATTAAATCGATCATGTTTTGCACTTTATTTTCTTTTTCACCGACAATCAGTGTGCCTTCTTTTGGAAACGTACCATCCATCACCAATCCGTCCCAATACATCAATAATTGATACACATCTTGAGCGGTGACTCGTCCAACTTTTAATTCGTAGATTATTATTTTACCACTTTCTGTCTCCCTATATACATCAATTCTTTGGCCACTTGGCCAGACAGAATGTTCAGTATCAATATGATCATTTGGATTTGTATCTTGAAGTTTTTTTGCCCATTCATTTTTAAGTTTGGATTCAGTCATTTCACGTTCTTTTCTTTCTAAGGGATATTTATTCAATTCATCGAACACCATTATCCAGTGAGGGTCGCTTTTATTGAAATCAGACTTATTGTTTATAGTAGATAAGACTCCCCTCTTTAGTTTAGGAATTATCAATTCGCCAACAAAATCGTTATAATCATTGTGCCGGGACAGAGGCTTATCATCTTTAGTTGTAAAAATGGAATCAAATTGCATTGTAGCAATTGTTCTGCCTTCAATACGAATATCAATGCCTTGTGTTTCCATATTTTTTTTGATAGTAATATTTGCAGGGATATTCTTCAGAGTTAATTTTTACCGCTCTATCTCTATCCACTTCGTCGAGTATTCCATGAATATACTCAAATTCAACATTTTCCCCATCAATATTAAGTGCAAATCTTTCAACTATTTTTTTTGCATAAGGAATATTTATGGGATTAATTTCTATCAATTCCACATTTCCTGGATTTATTATGTGAAGATCAAGTAACAATTTGGCACCAGTTCTACTGCCAGGGGTGAGATATCCCCTATACATAACTCCTAGATGTTCAGCTATTCTATGCCCCAAATCGTTGATTTCGGTCGTTCTTCTTCCTCTCCCTCTTTGGATGGTTTGTAGGTATTGCAGGCTAACCTCCGCATATACTATAGTTGACACATCCATATCATTAAATTCATCAGGCGGAGTAGCGTTTCTCTGCGCATACATTTCTGATGAAAATGGACCTTCAAGGGATAAGAAATGGTCTGAATTTTTTTTCTTAGACCATATTTTCCATTTTCTTTCTCCTGATGTAAGGGTGGCTAAGGAATTTTTGAGGCCGAAACCATGCTCATTTAATCTATTGTTAGAGGTAGGGGGGTGTCCGAGTTGAAGAGCTTCATTAAGGCCTGGAAAATCCATCCCTTCAGAGTTATCGGCAATAAGAAGGTCAAATAGATCATGTTCTTTGCGTCTCAGGAATATATGTACGATGCATTGGTCATCATTGTTGGACGCGGCAATGGAATTGTCTATCAATTCACCAAGAGCTTGGTGAAGCAGCAAATTTTGTTTCGCAAGTCCTTTAAATAATCCAGAATCAGGAATAGGGCAAATTTTTAAAGACTCATCCATAAAGGTTGATGGAGATTGATATATTTATTTTCATAGTATTTTTAATTAGGTTTGTAGATTGATTAAGGCATTTGTAGTTTTAACTCGGGTTATTTCTATCAAGTCGTAGGGTTGCAGAGGCTCCGCTACCGCGTAGCTCTGCAACCTTTGTCGGCGATATGGTGCCCCCGGGCAAGCCCTCGGGGGCACGCATATGCGCCTCCGACGGCCTTTGGCCGTTCATGGGGATCCTCCACACTACGGTGCGCGTAAATACTAGGGCTTACGCTAATAAAAGGAATGAGAATAGATCGAATATTCAATCTGTTACGGTTGAAGCCAACCTCAGTGGAGGCTTCAGTTGAATCTTTGATGCCATTATAGATAAATTCAGGAATGGTTTTGACCCGTTTCTATGTCGGGACGGGTTCGCCGTCATTATCATCCGGAGGGAGCAACCCGAGTCTTTCTTTGAAGCCCTTCCCGAAGGAGATGTCTCTGGTTCTGAAGCATTTGTTACTCAAATGAGTGTATAGATGGTCTTCAATCTCTTATCGTTTGAATCGTTGAAATCCTTCATATTTTCCAGGTCTGGATATTTTTCTACATCAAGGCACTTGATCAGATATTTGAAAAGATATGTGAAAGTATTCTTGTGTTTTTTTAATTCAGTTCCTTTCACAATGCCTTGTATGTCGAAGAATCCATGTTTCCAGACTGGATTTGTTCTTATTGCTTTTTCATGATCTTTGTATGTAAGCCTTCTTGATCGGGAGTCTTTTCCGAGTCTCCCTAGTACCCAACATCAATTCTCCATGAGCATCTGTTAGGGCCTTTTGTGAAGTTTGACACGTATAAATCGGTCAAGGATCAGGAGCATATGTGGTGCAGGGTATCCGTTCTCCTGAGCTTCTTTACACACAAGTTTTCTGTGTTTGCCGAATATTTACTGAGGTTCGCATCAAACTTGTTGGTAATCCCGTATGTATGCTCGGCATCTTCGATGGAAGTTGAACGCAAAGATGCCCACACCGCTTCTTTGGTATACTGTTTTTCGTCAAAGGTCACAGTAATGAATACGACACGCGTCATTCGATATTGTCCGGATGAACCGATAGGGTAATCAAAATTCCCATTGTTCAGAAGTTCAATCATTTCATCCATCTTAATTGATTTCCTCGTTGTATACACCTTATTTCCACGTTTACATACAAGGGAAAATACATCGGTTCCATCCTTAAGATTCTTGAAATGATTGTAGTCTTTTGATTCCAACCAATCCATTGTTGTTCCTTGAAGATCTGCGTCATCGAGGGATCTTTTTCCGGAGATCAGATCTTGCATTAATTCGTTGGGAACATACGGCCAATCGCCACAATTGTCGGATCTAAAATTCGTTGTCTTTCCACTTATTTTCCTTCGTTTTTTCGAAGGTTCCGAAGTGGTACAATTCAATTTTTTCGGGGAAATTTTAAGCGAGGTGTTGTCAGAAGTGCTGGATAGAGGTGGTCCCCACCCCCTGATTTGAACAGGGGACCTGCTGATTTCAGCGGCTGTATCGGATCTCTCCGAGAACACTCTACAGTCAGCCGCTCTAGCCAGGCTGAGCTAGGTGGGGTAAAACAGGATAAAGGCTGCTCTATTTAAATGTAATCTATAGGAAAAATGATTACCCAAAGTACCTCAGGTCCTCTTTGTCGTTCCTGTCTTCGAACTCTTTCACTTTGGCCGTGAGTTCGTCGATATGTTCCGATTTTTCTTTGAGTTCCTTCGTATCTATCTTGATCTTCAGCTTCTTCGTCAACACGTTGAGGACTGCCATTGCACTCTTGTG
>JGI996J12353_1000037_pt1 | contig 43383 bp, 46 predicted proteins | sample IntmicLarv5ML5BL_FD_12353 | JGI IMG/M metagenome (IMG submission 12353) | reverse complement strand
AGATGGGTGCTGGGCTCAGACAGCCATCTTGACAAGGAGGAGTACGTGACGGAGATGGTGAGGTCCGACATAGCCGAGTTCAAACCAGATGCCGTCCTATCCGACGAGCAGTCCGACATTCATCTTGAGCATAGGCATTGTGTGATCGGGGAGCCCCATGCAGGCCTGGAGGGGATATTGGACTATGCCGAGAGGCTTGGAATGCTGATGGACACCCCTGTGGTGGAAGGATGGAGGCTGTAAGATGCAAGTGATATCGATAGACGGGTTCATGGCATCCATGATGGCTGCCGAGGGCATGAAGGGATGCATGGCGGTCATGCATGGCCCAGGGGGATGCAGGCTGCATACCTCCAGGCTGTCGACGAGGGAGGTGGTCAGGGAGTACGAGATAATGGAGGGCGCGTTCTACTTCAACCATCCTAGGATCCCTTGCACTTACATGGACGAGGAGGACTACATCAACGGTGCGGACTACAAGGTGACCGAGCTGTTGAACACCATCGAGGGAGTCGAGGTCTGTGTGATCATATCGTCGCCAGGGGCATCGTTGATCGGTGACGATCTCAGGGGAGCTGCTGACAGGTCCAAGTTTAAAGGAACCGTCGTGGTCCCAGAGCGCTGCCATATGTCGGAATCGGCACACGTCGGGTATGATTCTATCATGGCGGACATCGTAAATGCCGTTTGCACCGAATCGGAGACAAGGAAGGGAGCCGTCAACATAGTCGGGCTTCCCACACTGTTGAAGGGATGGAGGAAGACCGCGATGGAGCTGAGGGGGTACTTAGAGGCCATGGGCCTGGAGGTCATCGCATGCGTCGGGGCAGGTTGCAGTGTTGAGGATCTAAAGAAATCCACTGAGGCAGAGTTCAACGTATCGGTCCTTCCTGAATATTGCGAAAGGACCTCGGAGGCGTATGCCAACGTTGGGGTCAAGACGTTGTACCCGATGGTGCCGATAGGATTTGATTTCACTGAGAGTTGGATAATGGATGTGGCCAAGAGGGCGGATGTTGACCCAACGCCAGCGTTGAGTATATTCAATGAGGTCAAGGATAGGGCATCTAACGTGATGAAGGGTTCCCTAGGTGAGGGGCTTATATCGAAATGCGCTACATATTCGATGTGCCTGGAAAGCACCATGGTTTTACCGATGGTGAAATGGCTGCACAGCTACCTTTCGATGTTCCCCAAGAGCATAAGGGCATGTGAATGGTGGAACTCCGAGTATAGGAAGTCCTTGGAGGGCCTTTTGAAATCCATGCATTCGGAGGATGCTCTCAGGGATGATATGGAACTTATTCGATCGGACGCTATGTTCGCAAACGGACTGACGGCCAAGATGGCAGAGAGAAGAGGGGATTGCTCCGTCGGGATAGACATGTGGATGCCATCGATGCATAGGATGGAATTCGTTGAAAGGCCGGTTCTGGGGGCTAAGGGGGCAATGAGGATATTAGATGATTTGTTTTATGATTTGAGCAAGGGATGAATCAACAAAATTATAAACTACTTTAAACGTATAATATTCGGAATGGGCAATATTGCAATTTATATGAGTATGAAATAAAAGGTTAAGGTTGTTGATCTACCTGTGAACTCTATGTCTATCTGCAATATTTTCAAAAAGGAGTTAGCAGATGTCATACATATTAAAAAACGTATTGAGAGTTAAACTTTGAAGTCCACTCATTGTTCCATCGTGTCCGAATTCTGATTATAGGCCTTCGCTACACATGTCCATTTGCCATTCATCTTTAAGAGCAGCAGATAGTCGGTGAAATCGATTTTACCCATCCAGTTCTCCTCTATCACACGCACAACAGCCAATGTCTCCTCTAGCGCTATGATATCCACGCGTGCTTTGAAATTTGGATCTTTTCCTGCGTTGTCAACATTCTGGTAGAATGCTTGTATGGAGCCGTGCTCCAACTTACCATTTAGATATCCAAATAGTACGGCTTCATCACAGAATAGTTCCTTTGCATACTCGCTTTTACCTTCTGCAACGCTTTTAACAAATTTCATCGCAGCTTCTTCCACTGCTTGGTATTCTTCTAGCCCAGATCTCATGTTACTTCCTCTTTTTTTATGATATTGATGATATTTTGATCATCATTTTATTCATGTTATAGCAAGGAACGTATTTGAAATCTCTTTGGAATAATATCAAAATTAGCGATAAAGTTACACCAACATCGGATCATTTGAATATTTCTGGACATAATCTAAATTGTATTCTATTTTTTTTATCGTGGTATGATTTTCGATGGAGGTCCATCCGATGGGAATGTTATTTCTAGCATGCATCATTGTTATAAAATATGTAAGTACATAATTTTTAAAATGACGCCTTGATTCTCCAGATGCCACAGGATTGATTATTTTCATTGGAGGATTAGATTTCCATTTATTCCAATCATGTCATCATGATGCATAACAGGGGAAAACTTCACATTATACTTTTGGATACCGAGTTGAATCTAGATAATTCTTCCCCAAGAATTCGCATGTTTCCACATGACATAATACGCATTGAGAGAATTTTATTCGATTGAGAATGGCATTTATTTCAATTAGATTCTGACAGTTGATGGAAGACCGTGGACAATCCACAGGAATCTTTGGCAGATAAGATAGAGGGCGTTCTCCTAGTTCATTCATGTCAAAAAATATGGAGAAGAGGGAACCTAGTCCATCTGGTCAAAGGAAAATGTATCCTTTGCCATCAATAGCGCAGTTTTCTCGAAGGAGTTCTTTATAAAACATGGGCTTAACAATGCCATCTCCAAGCTCAAGAATGACAGGACAAACTTCGGAAGGTCAGCACTCTTTGACCTCGTGGCATAGGATCACAGCAAACTATCTAATGGTATAATTTTTAGGATCAAGAGCGACAGCTATCAAGCTCAACTGCTAAAGTCCGGTAAAATGTAAGATTATGAATAAAAATCTATATTTTGAGTTGTGATAATGTTCATTAAATCAGTTCAATTGCCGATGAATTAATATTATATGGATACATATCAATCAGATAGGAAATATATATGAAGTGCAAAAGTTGTCCGCCAACTGCGGAGTCCATAAGGACGATTTCGGTACAATACCTTATTTGAACTTGTGTTGTCGGCATACCAATGCGCATAATCTAATATAAATCTATCTATGGTGAAACAATGAAACAAGTGTTTGGAGACTACTATTTAGGATTAGATATTGGAACAGACTCTGTTGGATGGGCTGTAACAAATGAAAACTATGAAATTCTTGATTTTAATAGAAAGGCAATGTGGGGAATTCATTTATTTGATAGCGGTAAGACTGCGGAGGAAAGAAGACTACATCGAGGTTCTCGACGAAGATTGGCACGTAGGAAGCAAAGAATTGACCTTCTACAAGAGCTGTTTGCATCTGAGATATCAAAGGTGGATCCCTCATTTTTTGAAAGACTCAATGAAAGTAGATATATGATCGAAGATAGAAACCATAAACAACATAACACATTATTCAACGATCCTAATTTTGAAGATAGGGATTTACATAAGAAATACCCCACAATATTTCATTTAAGGCATGATTTGACAAAAACTAACACCTCTCCAGATATTAGGCTTGTATACTTAGCCGTTCACCATATAATAAAATATAGGGGTCATTTCCTTTTTGATGGAGTATCTGGAGGGGATATTCCAGAATTTGAGTCATTGTTCAAAGAGCTTCTATCAATATTCAATAATGAATGTGGTACTAGTTTTAGTATGGACAATGTTCTGGGAGATATAAAAAATATATTACTTGATAGGAATGCAGGCATCACAAACAGAAAAAATAAACTTATTGATTTAATTTCAGCTGATGGAGTTATTGAAAAATCTTTTTGCAATATTCTTGCTGGTGGCACAGTCAAATTAGCCCTTCTTTTCGAAGATGAAAGCCTCGAATCTGAAAAAATTACATTAAATGGCTCTGAATTTGAAGAAAGAACAAATGAATTGGAGGATATGTTGGGATCAGATAGAATGAATATACTTAATTACATGAAACAAATTTTTGATTGGTCAATATTGACGGATCTTCTAAAAGAATGCGATTCGATTTCAGAAATGATGATTAAACAATACAACCAACACCGTATAGATTTAAAGATACTGAAAAATTTAATTAAAGAAAATCTTCCTGAACAATATAATGACGTATTCAAGTCCAGTAATGTTCCAAACAATTATTGTGCATATGTGGGAATTTATAAGAAGGGGGTAGAACAAGTCAAATCTTGTACTCAAGAAGAATTTTGCACATATTTGAAGAATTTATTTAAAGGTGCATCATTTGATTCAAAAATCTATATGGCAATTAAAGATAGAATTGAAAACAATACATTTATGCCTAAACAGACATCTAAGAACAATGCTCTAATTCCGAATATATTGCATCGAAAAGAATTGACAGCAATTCTAGATAATATTTCGAAACACCATCCATTTTTGAATTCAAAGGATGATAGGGGGATATCTGTAAAAGAGAAGATAGTGTTACTCTGCACATTCCGAATTCCGTATTATGTTGGACCGCTTAATAATAATTCTGAAAGATCATGGGCAGTACGTAAAGAAGGGGGAATGGTAACGCCCTGGAGCTTCAAAGATAAAATTGATTTAGATTTAAGCGCAGAAGCTTTTATTGAGAATCTCACCAATATGTGCACATATCTCATTGGAGAGAAGGTGATCCCAAAGGAATCGTTGATGTATTCCAGGTTTAGACTATGCAATGAATTGAACACATTGAGTATCAATGGAGAACGAATAGAACCCAAATTGAAGAATGAGATTATCAGTGACTTATTCTTAAATGTTGATACTATAAAAAAAGTAACCATGAGAGGACTAGAGCAATATCTGAAACAAAGGGGATTGTTCAAGGAGGGGGACGTTCTCGAAGGTGCAGATTCGGAGATTAAATCAAACCTCAAGTCAGAGGTTCAAGTAAGAAAAATTTTAGGGGATAGAATAAAGGACAAGGATATGGTAGAGGGCATTATTCGTTGTATCACCATATTTAAAGACGATCGTTTCCGATTGAAAAAGAAACTTAATGATGATTATTCGGATAAATTGAACAAAGATGAAATAAGTGAATTATCAAAACTCAAATTCTCTGACTGGGGAAGACTCTCTGAGAAGTTCTTATCTGGAATATACCATACTGATAGATCAACAGGAGAAAGTTACAACATCCTCTCAATGCTTGAAAGAACCAATATGAATTTAATGGAGCTTCTAAAGGATGAATACTCTTTTAAGGGACAAATAGAGCAAATAAATTCCCTTGTTACCAATTTATTCGATGGCAATATGTCATACGAGATGCTAGATGATGAGCCAGTATCTCCTACCGTCAGACGTAGTATTTGGAGGACACTCTGCATTATTCAGGAAATAACGAAAATAACGGGACACGGTCCTAAGAAGATTTTCTTGGAAACAACTAGAGAAGACCGTGAGAAAAAACGGACTACATCTAGAAAGCAACAGTTAATTGAACGGTTCAAAGCTTGTAAGGAACAAGAGATCGATTGGATAGGGGCGATTGAAGGAATGGATGAGGGAAGACTCAGGGGAAAGAAATTATACTCCTATTTATCGCAGCATGGGAAGTGCATGTATTGCGGCAAGAGGATTGATCTTAATGATCTGGGGGATAGGGAATTGTGTGACATGGATCACATTTATCCAAAATCAAAAAAATTTGATGATAGTATTCAAAATAATCTTGTCTTGGTATGCAAACCCTGCAATCAGACTAAATCAAATGCATATCCATTACCTGAGGAATGGCAACAGAGGATGAGCACATATTGGAAACATCTAAAAGATGGAAATTTCATAACTACTGAGAAGTACAAGAGGCTTATCCGAGTAAAGCCTTTTAGTGACGAGGAATTAGGGGATTTCATCTCTAGGCAATTAGTAGAAACCAGTCAATCCGTCAAAGCGGTGGCAAATATTTTAAAGAGAATTTACAAGGATGATTCAGATATAATTTATGTAAAGGGTAGAATTGTTAGCGATTTTAGAAATGAATATGGGTTCGTAAAATGTCGTGTAGTGAATGATTACCATCACGCTAAAGATGCTTATTTGAACATAGTCGTTGGGAATATTCATGATGTTAAGTTCACTAAGAACCCCTTGTATGTTGTAAGAAATAAAGAGGGATACAATCTGGGTAAGATGTATGAAAAAAATATTGAGCGTAATGGTAGGGTAGCATGGATATCTGGAAACAAGGGCACAATTGCTACAGTATCCAAATACATGCAACGAAACAACATTCTTTTCACGCGATTTCAATATGAAGGCCATGGACAGTTGTTTGATCAAAACAAAGTAAAAGCAAACCCAGGTAAATTTCCAGCCAAACGTGGGGAGGATTCTTCGAGATACGGAGGATACGACAATGTATCCGGATCATATTTCGTACTTGTGGAACAATGCATAAAAAATAAAAAGAAACATACCATCGAGGCCATACCCATTCACATTGCAATAACCAATCCCAGCGATGAAATCATACTTGATCATTTAACTAGTATGGGATTGGAATCCCCAAAATTAATCTTGAATAAAATACTCATGAAAAGTACATTCGAGATCAATGGGTTCAGACTACATATCAGTGCAAGAACAGGTAATAATATTGTATATACTTGTGGCGAACAATTGATACTCCCATATGATGTATACGCTTATTGCAAGAGAATATCAAAATATCGTGAGATTTGCGTCAAAGAAAGAAGAGATCCACCAATATCAGACTATAACTTGACCATCGAGGAGAACATTAGCATGTATGATATATTGGCTTTAAAATTGGATGAGTCAAGATATGGAACATTTTTACAAGCATATAAGAAACACATTCTGACTTTTCGTAATGATTTTATCTCATCCAGACCAGAGTTGCAAATTAAGGTGTTGAATGAGATGCTTCACGCATTCCAATGTAATTCCGCCTATGTTAATTTAAAGGATTTAAAAGGTCCGGGGACAGTGGGTAGAATCATATTGAATAAGAATATAAGTGATTTTCAAACAATATTCTTGATACATCAATCCCCATCTGGATTATTTGAAAGAAAAATAAATTTGAAAGAGATATGACCTGGAGAATAGTATCAATATGCAAGACCTGCAAGTTAGATCTTAAACTAAATTATATGGTAATAAGAGATGAGGAACTAAGGCGAATACATCTATCCGAGATAGCCGTGCTCATTATTGAGAACACTGCAGTATCTATAACTGCGGCATTGCTATGCGAATTATCTAACAGAAAGGTCAAAATAATATTCTGTGATGAAAAGCGAAATCCATATGGAGAGATTGTTTCGCATCATGGATCACATGATTCTACTGATAAGTTGAGAAACCAGATATCATGGGATAAAGATATTAGGGGAATTGTATGGAAAGAGATCGTAATGAAAAAAATATACATGCAATATAGGCTACTTGAAAAGTTTGGACATTCAGAACAAGCCAGCCTTTTAAAATCATATATCGAAAATGTAGAACCAAATGATTCTACCAATCGTGAGGGGCATGCAGCAAAGGTATACTTTAATGCCTTATTTGGTATGAATTTCTCCAGAAGAGTCGATTCTCCAATAAATTCTTGTCTCAATTATGGATATGCAATCCTTCTTTCAGCATTCAATCGAGAGATATCTATATCGGGATATTTTACTCAGTTGGGCATATTTCATGACAATATGTTCAATCCATTCAATCTAGGAAGTGATTTAATGGAACCATTCCGGCCAATAATAGATGAGTGCGTTATAGATATGTCTCCAGTCGATATTGGACCCGAAGAAAAAATGAGACTTGTAGATCTGTTAAATAAAAAAGTAATCATAAATAATAAAGAAAATTATTTGATTAATGCTATTAGAATTTATTGCAACAGTATTTTTGATGCCATTAATAATCTAGATATCAATTTATTGAGGTTCTATAATGAGGTATAGATTTATGAGGGTAATTGTATTTTTTGATTTGCCAATGGTATCAAAAGAAGATATTAGAAGATATTCAAAATTTCATAAGTATTTAATACTGCAGGGATTTATTATGTTGCAAAAATCTGTGTATTCAAAGATAGCATTAAATAATACATCTGCGGCTGCAATAACATCCAATCTTCGAAATAATAAGCCTCTTTCAGGTATAATACAGATATTAACCATTACCGAAAAACAATTTCAAAGCATAGAATATCTTATTGGTGAGAAGCAAAATGAAATAATCGATACTCAGCAAAGATTGGTGATTATTTGATGCTGAGTCACTTTCTATTAAATTCACCTTTAATTTTTGAAGATAGATACATAAACATACTAATCATCGAGAGATCATCCTATTTTTATAAAATAGTCAAAGAACTACACATGCAATCAAAAGATCTGGGAGGTGAATTTGTATTATCTGATAAAAATATAACTTTACCACTTAGTAAAAATATATCTTTGATAACTAATCCGTTTACAATTGATCCAAATGAACGAGATACAATCAATGGATTGTTCTCAAAGATGAAAATAGATGCTATGGGGGAAGAATTGTATTTAGACACTAATGAACTAATATTGAAATTGGAATTTAAATTACAAAACATAATGTCAAGACAACCTATGCAACTAGTTATGGAAAATCTGGATATGATAAACTTATTTAAAATTGCTAATATAAAATTCGAAATTTCTGAACCGTTGCTTGAAAAATTATGTGACTATGTATCGATTCTCAGCGAATATCGTAAAATTAAACTATTTATTTTTATAAATATAAAATCATATATGACTGAAAGTGATCTTGAACAATTCTACACATTTGTCCAGTATCAAAAAATCAATATTCTTTTAATTGAAAGATACTCTAGTAATCATCTTAAATCTGAAAAAATAAAGATAATCGATGAGGATATTTGTGAAATAGATATAGAAGTGGAAAAAATAATATAATGCTACAGCATTTTGAGGTTTGAGAGTGTTGTCAAATATGAGATAAGTCAATCCTGGTGAGTATGCTGGCGGTTCTCAGTACGGTTTGAGAGTGTTGTCAAATATGAGATAAGTCAATCATTGAAGGCTGAGAACAAGATACTGTCTCCGTTTGAGAGTGTTGTCAAATATGAGATAAGTCAATCCGGAGGATCGGAATATGCCGTAGGTGTTGCGTTTGAGAGTGTTGTCAAATATGAGATAAGTCAATCTTCCAATCTGCTGATTACATGAAGATAGCCGTTTGAGAGTGTTGTCAAATATGAGATAAGTCAATCTAATAAAAATACACACACACAGTACCAGGGGTTTGAGAGTGTTGTCAAATATGAGATAAGTCAATCATGCCGGCACTAGGGATATGTCGCATCCTCGTTTGAGAGTGTTGTCAAATATGAGATAAGTCAATCGGAAGCTTGTCGAGTATCTAAGCGATAGGGGTTTGAGAGTGTTGTCAAATATGAGATAAGTCAATCGGGATGTAGCCCTAATCAATGAGCCTGTGAGTTTGAGAGTGTTGTCAAATATGAGATAAGTCAATCCAGCCTTTATTTTCAACGTGTGGCCAGAAAGTTTGAGAGTGTTGTCAAATATGAGATAAGTCAATCCTGCGCTGCCATCGGGGTCCTCGATCTACGGTTTGAGAGTGTTGTCAAATATGAGATAAGTCAATCAAACTCCATCTACAACCATATTAGGTTTTGGTTTGAGAGTGTTGTCAAATATGAGATAAGTCAATCATTAAGGTGTCTGTTGCCGTTATACAGCACGTTTGAGAGTGTTGTCAAATATGAGATAAGTCAATCTGAAGTTCTATGGGAATGACGTGACCGACCGTTTGAGAGTGTTGTCAAATATGAGATAAGTCAATCTTCTCCCTTCATATGATACTATATGCAACCGTTTGAGAGTGTTGTCAAATATGAGATAAGTCAATCTCCATAATGGGGTCGTCCTGTGCCGGGGGTGTTTGAGAGTGTTGTCAAATATGAGATAAGTCAATCGTGCGCACCGACATGTCTCCCAACCTGTCCGTTTGAGAGTGTTGTCAAATATGAGATAAGTCAATCCTGTACTCGGCCTGGTCTGTCGGGATCATCGTTTGAGAGTGTTGTCAAATATGAGATAAGTCAATCCCATGGCAAAGAAGACCGGTTGGGGATCCTGTTTGAGAGTGTTGTCAAATATGAGATAAGTCAATCATCATAAATCCGATGTAGTCCAACGTCTGTGTTTGAGAGTGTTGTCAAATATGAGATAAGTCAATCCCTCAACAGGCAAATCAAGCCCGTAGTGTGGTTTGAGAGTGTTGTCAAATATGGGAATATACTATATGTGTTGGTGAAGCATAATTGCTATATCCAAACATCATTACGATCAAATAGGTATTTATTCTTCCTTCTTCAAGACGATACCAATAAGGCTTTCAGGATCTCGTGTTGAAATAGTAACAATCTTCTTCCCAAGCAATTTCAATGTAACGCCGCGATATATCCCAAGACAGATGAAATTATGGTATTTTACATCTTTAAAGCCCCATTCGCTGTAATTCTTTATCCTTTCAATATCCCCAATCCTGTGATCCATTACGGATTCAAAGGGAATTTCAATCTTTTTGATAATCCTCACAGTTAAAACGTCATTCTCAATTGTTATCTTCAACCTTAAGATCAACGCTGCAACTATGGCAATTGCAAATATTATACTTGAAGCAAAGAACATCCATAAGGGGGTGTCAATCTCCTCAATGGATGTGCAAACAAGCAGGAATGCATCTGTGGAAACCAATATGGCCAATATGACATATGCAAGGTTCCTTGGCACCACTGGCTCTGAAATGGTTAATCTGACACCCATGACGGGGGGATTATGTATCAGCATTTAGAACTATTGATTATCAATTCCATTAAGTTGTGGAATGCTCGGAGGCAAATCAAAAGTAATGGGTTTGGGGTTAGTCGAAACATGCCAATGTGTGCAGATTTGCCTCCGCAAAGGTATATTGGGACCAGGGAATATAACAAAACCGCATACAATAAATGCTTGCAATTCAGTTGTATAATTGTGGAAATGTCGCGTATATCGCACATTTGAGCTCTTGAATTGACATATCCAATCCTTAAATGCTAAGGAGCCTAAGCTGTATCTAACCTTATAAAACCTTATTTTTTAAATCGTAATTACAATAAATTACAAACAAGATCTATTTCAATGATGATTATTGTATGAAATGTCAATGACATTTTTAACAGGTTTCAACCATATATATGTCAGGTTGCATGTGATATTATTTGAAACGATCCTCTCCACAGATGAATTTTGTTTGACATATTGGGAAAAACGTCATTGAATCGCGGTGCAATCGTAAAATAAAGGCTCTCATCGATGTTTTAAAAAAGCATATATAAAATGACGATTATACCTTACGGCTCAGTTTGAATGAACTCACTGAGATAACTATGTATGAGGGACAAGGATTATATGATAAATTCTGAAGAGATCTATGAAATGATAGCACCAGGGGCGGATGTGGATTCCTTAAGCTTTGAGGAGCGAAAAGAACTTATCAAAAAGGCTGATGAGGAATTGGCCAAGATTATTAAAAATATAGAGAAAAGTTTGGGGCATACGATCCTCATCTAATGGGACATCAGTATGATGTTCAGAATTGATGTAAAAACATCTCACACATTTTTATCAGTTATTTTTTATCATTATTCCAGCAACATAATTCAACGAAGGCCATCAATCATTCAATATGATTCCAACAGTAGAAACTCAGCCAATCCAATCTGAATGATTCCAACATCCTCAACATCCCATTTGTTGTTTGCAACCACGACATATTTGGGAAAATTATCGGGAACGCTGTCGAATGGGGAAAACTCACGCCTGGCGGTCTCGGCGGACTCGATGGTGTGGGTAACCTGGACGTAGATCCTTCTGCCATCCTTCTCTCCAATGAAATCTATCTCCCTCATATCCCTGGTTCTTCCAACATATGTAGAATATCCCCTTCTTAGGAGCTCTAGATATACAATGTTCTCCTCGATGCCTGATATCATGCCTTCCTCGTATCCGTTCAAGGCATATATCAACGAGACATCGGATACGTAGTACTTGTCCTCGGAGGCGATTATCCTCTTTCCCCTGATGTCATACCTCTGGACCTTTCTTAGCAGATACGATCGTTCTAGGTAATCGAGATACTTCAGTACGGTTATTGGTGAGAAGTTAATGCCATTGTTTGAAAAGGCCCGGCTTATGCTTCTGGCAGAGAATGGGTTTCCAACGTTGTCCAGCATGAACTTTAGGAAGATCTCCAATTGCTTCCCATTTCGGATGTTATTCCTGGCGATGGTGTCCTTGTACACTATTGCATCGAATATGTCCTTGATGAGATTGTCTGATGATGTGGTATCGAAGTTTTTTGTGGAGATTATAGGAAAACCTCCTCTTCTGATGTAGTCATTCAGCAGGGTCTTGCCATCGCCATCAAATGATGTGAATTCCCTTCTGAATTCAATGAACTCTGAAAATGATAGGGTCTCCATGCAAATGGATACATATCGACCTGCTATGAACGTTGTAAGCTCAGATGATAGCAAATTGGAGTTTGAGCCTGATATGTAGATGTCCACATTGCCTTTTAACAGGAGGGAATTGATGGCCCTCTCCCATTCCGACACGTTCTGGACCTCATCGATGAAGATGTAGTGTTTACCTTGATCTTTCATCATGGGGGATATATGGGAGTACAGGGATTCGCCATCAAGAAGGCCTATGTTTTCCAGATCATCCATGTTAAGCAGGTGAATTTGATTTTGTTTGATTCCATTATTTAAAAGCTCATTGATGATCTGTATGAATAGGAATGACTTTCCGCATCTTCTGATGCCTGTTATGACCTTGATTATTGGGACATCGATGAAAGGGCGAATCTTGTCAAGATATGCATTCCTGGAGATGACCTTCATATTACATATTGTATGTTATTAATGATATTTATATATGTTTAATTAAACAATTTTATGATTATTGTAAATTTGTATCATCATACATATACAATTTCATTACTTAGAAAAAACTGTTTCAAAAATAATACATAGTTAAACAATTTTTGAATAATTAGAAAATTGTATCATTATACATGAACAAAATTAATAATTTTTTAAAAATGTATCTTTTTAAAATTATTTGCGTACAATTTCAATTCTTCCTATGTAGTTATGGGACCCTAGATCATTGACCTAATCAAATTGAGTAAAATGAGTTTTAATTAATAAAGTTGATTACGTTTATATCTATTTTTTTAATGATATATAATTTGAAATTTGAAAATTAGAGATATATTATAAATATTATTGATAATAACGTTAATTTATTAATTATTTACACAATATTAAAATATCAATCCAATCTTATTCGAAAATAGGAATAAAAATGGAACATAGTTCTAAATATGGAGGAATTCATGATTGTAAGATATAGTTCAATGCGGATGCAGCATTAGTGTTGGAGGTGAATGCAATGGGTCTTTTTAAGAGGAATGAGACAAGGGAACTCAGTGATGGGACGTACATCGGACGTTTGAAGAATGATAAGCCCAATGGAAAGGGCAAATACGAATACAACAACGGAGACGTGTACGAGGGGGAGTTCATCGATGGCCAAAGGGATGGGAAGGGAACACTGAGGTTCTCAAATGGAGACGTCTACGAGGGCGACTTTGAAAACAACATAATCGAAGGCGTGGGAGTTTTGACGTTCGCCAACGGCGATGAGTACTCCGGAGACTTCCTGGATGGCGAGATGCATGGCATCGGGGGACTGGAGTTCAAAGACGGGCATCTGTATGTCGGGGAGTTCGTAAAGGGCAAAAGGAATGGGAACGGCACCTATTACGATTCCGAGGACAACGTCATACACGATGGCAATTGGAAGGATGACAAGTTCATCGGATGACATCTTGCGAGCGGTCAATCGAGTTCCATTGTCCAGGATAGGTATCAACGGAGATAACGGCAATGATTCTTGAAACCGATAGGCTGATCCTAAGCCCTTGAAGGGATACGGATGCCAAAAGCTTGTTTGAATATGCAAAGAACATAAATATTGGGCTCATGGCAGGTTGGCCAGCACATACTAGCATAGATGACAGCAGACGTGTCATATGGGATGTGCTTTCTATCAACGAAAACTATGCAATTACGTTGAAAGGGGAAGATAAGGTGATTGGAAGCATAGGGTTCATCAAAGGCAACGAAAGCTTCCTGACATTCACCTACAATGAGGTCGAGATGGGATATTGGATTGGCGAGCCCTTTTGGGGACAGGGACTAACCGCAGAGGCGATATAAGAGATGATCCGATATTCATTCCAGGACCTCAACATGTTTGCCATCTAGTGTGGGTTCATTAGAAAAGACATCAGATCAAAAAGGGTTCAAGAGAAATGTGGCTTCAAATTTCTAGATGTGGGTGAAGGTTTGGGAATTTCCCCATTTAGCAAGCTAAGGATGGAGTATGTATCATATATAAAAAAAAAGTGAGTGGGAAAGTAGGGATATGCCTCTAAAGAATAGGTAGATTCATCATATTTCGACACAGAATCCATATTAATCGAATATATTCCAATATATTAAAATTATTTTAGCTAATATCGTTATTCTATTTATTTTAAATGATATCATATTAGATGCAAATTATGCAGTACAATATATTTAATTTTTTTAAATAAATAACGTAATTAGCATTATTATTTTTAATAAGTCAGATTTATCTAAATTTTTTGAATTTCAAGGTAAAATTAGAAAAATTTTATATATAATCCGAAAAAAGTTTTTCATGAATTATTTCGTAAAATTTAATTCAAATCGATATGAAATTGAATATTTTCAATATTTTATCACAATTATCGCTAATTATTGAGATCCATTGTAGCAAGTGTGCAAAAAGTCCTATCAAATCGTGTAAAAATCAAGGATTCAAATTGATATTCGGGAGACCGTCATTGATAAAATTATTAAAAAATTTTGATTTTTTCATAGGATTTCTTTATTTTTGTACATTTTCTAGTAAAATTTTAAAGTTTTACAAAAAATAATGCTAATTACGTTATTTATTTAAAAAATTTAAATATATTACATTGCATAATTTGCATCCAATAGTATGCCATTTAAAATAAATAGAATAACGATATTAGCTTAATTTTTATATACATAATGTGATTTCATAAAAAAAGTTACAATTAAATCCAAATTTGAGTAAATCTCAAAGAATCGAATAATATGCGTGCAATCATCAGACTTACAATGAAGGGCGGCATGCATATGTCACATCATCAGGTCTAATACAATACGTTCAATTACATGCCTCCAAATGTGTGTCCTATGTTTCAATTCAACATCGACATCTGGAGTGTCTGATGGATTGCGACTGATCCATGATTGCATGCAGCATATATGTTCCCCCTTCTTGCTACCAATTACAAAGTTGAATATGCACCAGTTTTTTCAAATTTTTCAATTTGAAATTATTATGATTTTATTTAAGCTAATAACGTTATTTATTTAAAAAAATTTAATCAAATAGTATTATTTGATTTTCATCCAAAATAGCAAGAATCAATCAGAGAACCGCAAGCAATGGTTCCTATATGTGCATATGTCTCATCGAACACACATTCCGTTTGTACTTTTCCGTCAATGCCAATCAAACCGTTTCAAAAAGGTAATGGGTAAACACTCATAGGAAATGTATATTATATAAGAAATATGTTAGGTATCTATGCCAAACTGGACTGCTTATTACAATGAGAACAGATTTTTTGTTAAAATGAAGAGCTTATCTGTTGAATTCTACGTCAATGATGTGCTAGTCGATTGTCAAAAGGGTTACTTTTCTGGTTGCAACATAGTCTATAGGCTATCGGAGAAGGAGACAGTGAAGGTTATCGTCACTCTTGGCCTAATCAAAGGATTTTGCTATATCTACGTCAATGACAGAAAAATCTTTGAGGGCAAAGCAGTAGTTTTAAACCGGTGAGGATGCCTTGGGGACTATTCTATCATATCTGAGCAAAGAATTGCTGCAAATGATCACTTTTCAAAAATATCAATGCAGATAGTGCCTCCAGATGAAAAGTATTTACCCACAGAATGGAATGGAGTATTCATGGAGAGACCTGCACTATCCCGATATATGTCATCGGCGGAATTCCGGGAATACTACTACCTCAAAGAGGAGCTGGTAGACTTCTGTAGGCAGGAGGGGCTCCATCTTAGCGGTGGAAAGGTCCGTTTGGGGGATGCGATAGCCCATTATCTTGACACTGGACAGAAGCCCTCAGGAGAGAGGGTCTACCGGTGTGGCAACATAGTGGATATTTCTGAAGACGACCTGATTGGGAAAGAGGTCAGGTACTCTGAGTGCCATAGGAGGTTCTTCAGGGAGAGGATAGGGGATTCGTTCAAATTCAAGGTTCCGTTTCAAAGATGGTTGAAATCAAATCCCGATAAGACCTATGGCGATGCCGTCGAGGCATATCATGCGATCATGGAGGACATAAGGACCACGGAGACGATAATTGATAGGCAATTCGAATACAACACCTACATTAGGGACTTTTTCAAGGATAATAAAGGACTGAAGTTAAAGGATGCAATCGCATGTTGGAAATTCAAGAAGGCGCAACGGGGGCATAATAGGTATGAGCGGAAAGATCTCATTGCGTTAGAATGATTGATTATCAACAAAAAGAATTAATATGATCGTTCAAACATGAATTGGATAAATAACGGATTGATGGAAAGCTTATATTTAATTTAGGGTAAATAGATACAAAACTATATTGAATGATGAAAATCAACTTATTTGAACTTCAATAGGAAATGAATTTCTATAATTTGTCTAACCTAGGTATGGCTATTGCAAGTTAGATGTCGGATATTGACTAAATATGCAAAGATGACGGACGGATATATAAAGAAATTAAAGAAATGTTAGAAAATCCAATATTTAGACCTAAATATGGTATGAGGCCAACGACTGGACGTGCAAACTATATTGGGAAAACAACATTGGACAGACGAGTGAACTATTTTCCTAGAAAAAGGACATGATAGGCATGTTTAAACATTTTATTTTTTTTATAAAAATCAAACTAGTCTACTATTCACTTTACAATTGTGCCAAAGGAATCAACAATAAACTTGCATAAGGTCACATTATATCACCAATGCGCCATAGCATGGATCGCAGGAAGCGAGGACCAGGCATTTTGACATATCAGGTTGCCAATTACACACCTCTGAGACACCATACCTCGCTTCCTCCATAATCCATATAAAATGAAAGTGATCTAAATCGTTTATTCGTTGCCCATGAAGTTCCTACCCTTGTCGAACGCAATGGAATTCAACTCCTTGAACTTCTCTGGGACGGTTTCAAGGAGGATCTCTTTCAGCTTGCTTGCATCCAATGGGAACCCAGGAACGGATGACACCGCCCCGATCATGACTGCATTCGCAGCAACGGCCTTACCTGCCTCTATTGCAATCCTTGTTGCTTCTAGGGTCATAACGTTCTTGGACATGGACCTTACCGAGTCGACAAGGTCAGATATCTCAGGATACTTTTCAAACCCGGCGGCCACCATCGAAGGAAGCACCGGGTCGAGGTTCATGAGAATCATTGTGTCCTTGTTTCCAAGGTTTATGCATCTGCACGTCTCGACGGGTTCAAATCCCATGATAAGGTCTGCGCCACCAAGTGCCTCGAGCGGGCTTATGACGCCATCGCCGAACCTTAGCGTGCAGGTCACGCTGCCGCCCCTTTGTGCCATCCCATGGACCTCGCTCATGGCAACCTCGTATCCTTCGTTCATGGCTGCGCTGCCAAGCACCATCGATGCAAGAAGGACTCCTTGACCTCCAACCCCTACAATCTGAACCGTGTACTTCACTTTACCACCTCGATTGCCTTCTTAGGGCATACGTCGGCACACATGCCGCATCCGATGCATTGGGTTTCATCGACCTGTATCTCCTCGCCTCTAAGGACCAAGGAGGGGCATGCGATCCTCTTCAGGCATATCTTGCACCTTATGCATTTGGATTGATCCACGCGACATGTCCTCGGGACCAGCATCTTGCGCCTCTTCAGCTCCAATGGGCAAGGGCATTTGGATATGATCACTGCTGGGCCTTTGAACTCCAAGGCGTCCCTCATGGCAGCCTCCGCCTCGCCTACCTTGTATGGGTCGACCGTCCTTATGAACCTGATTCCTATCCCCTTCACCACATCCCCTATGTCCAACGGGGACGTCTCTATCCCGCCATGTGCCCTCCCAGTGCCAGGGTTCGGCTGATGGCCGGTCATTGCGGTGGTCCTGTTGTCAAGTATCACCGTTATTATGTCATGGTCGTTGAACAAGGCGGATGTCAATGGCGCTATGCCAGAGTGGAAGAATGTGGAATCCCCAATGAATGCTATCGCCTTCTGATCCGTCGACTTTGAGAATCCCCCTGCGGCGCCTACGCCCCCTCCCATGCAGATTATGAAGTCTGCGGCGTTGAATGGCGCTTGGACGCCCAATGTGTAGCACCCTATGTCCGAGCAATACACGACCTTCCTGTCTCCAACGGCCTTCTTCACTGCAGAGTACATTCCCCTGTGAGGGCATCCGGTGCAAAGCGTCGGAGGCCTGTTTGGAAGTTGGACGTTTGAGTTCGGAAGCGGTACCGGCATCTCCTCAACGTTTGCAATCCTGTTAAGCCTGGCTATGACGTTGGGGGAATACTCCCACTCCCTAGGAAGTGCGCCAGACCTCTTTCCATGGATCTGTATTGAAAGCCTGTTTTGAGCACAGATCCTGAACACCTGGTCCTCCAGGTAGGGATCGAGCTCCTCGACTATGATGATCTCCTTCTTCGTCTTTATGAATTCAAGGATCTTCTTTTCAGGAAGTGGGTTGGTGAACCCTAACTTCAAAATCGAGACATCCTTCATATACTCCTTGACATAGGTGTAGCTCACACCAGAGGTTATAACCCCAATGTCTCCTTCGCCTTCGACCCGATTCCATTCGGATTCCTCTGATATCTCCAGGGCCAACCTGTTGAGCTCAAGCAGCCTTACCCTGTTCAGCTTTGCAAAGGCCGGGATGTTGACGAACCTCCTGTCATCCTTCACAAAATGTCCAATGGCCTTGGTCTCGATCATGTCCTTGAACTCTACCACGGACCTGGCATGGTTCACCCTCGTGGTGGTCCTGTATATCAATGGCAATGACAATCTCTCGGACACCGTGTACGCATAGGGGACCATGTCCTTCGCCTCTGCAGGCGTGGACGGCTCCATCATGGGCAACAGCGACAATGTTGCGAAGTACCTGTTGTCCTGCTCGTTCTGGGAGCTGTGCGCAGATGGGTCGTCAGCGCTCAACACGAGCATTCCGCCAACCACACCGGAGTATGCCAAGGTCATCAATGGGTCGGCCGCGACGTTCAAGCCGACATGCTTCATGAATGTGAACGACCTGACGCCTGCGGATGCGGCCGCGGCCGCGGTCTCCAATGCGATCTTCTCGTTGGAAGAGAACTCGAAGTACATTCCGACCTTCTCTGCAAGGTCCTCCAAAAGGTTCCCTATCTCGGACGATGGTGTGCCAGGATATGTGGATGCGAACCTTACCCCCGCCTCCATCAACCCTCTCACTATCGCCTCGTTGCCTAGCAACAGCTCCTTTGTGCCTCCGTTCACTATGTCAGCCATCGATGTTCCTCTGGCATGACGTATTCAAGAGTCATTTAATTGCATTTCGATTGAAACAATCTGGAGGTTGATTGTTTTCCAACGATTTTTTCAGATATGGATGTTTTTCTATGTGAAAAAATTAATTCCATCGCCTTTTTATAGAAAAGTCTTAATTATGAAAAAACATACATAGTGATGTAAAGGCAATCTTTACTAAAATAAAGACGGTGAAATGACACATGGATGGGAACACTGACATCAGAGAGCAAGTAATGCTCATGCGTGCCGTAATCGGAAGGAAGATCATCGAGATGGATGAGTTCAGCGAGAAGGCAGCCAGTTCCACAGGGGAAGAATCCGAGAAGTACCTGGACCTGATAGACGTTTTAAAGAATGACATCGCAGGCTACAAGACCATCATAGAGGATTTCAAGGATGGGACGAACGACCTCACAGGGAACGTATGGGACATCGCATCATTCCCTGAGGGCTCAGCGGAGCTCTATCACGAGATATACCTTCCAAGCCTATCCGCACAGGACAGGGACGAGGAAACAGAGGCGATGAACTTCAAGTGCAAGTATGCGGAGGACCTCGCAAGGGCCTACCTGATACACCTTGGACGCCAGGCCTTGACCGACCCGCGTGCAATAGACGTGCTTCTGGGATACGAGGACATAGTCAATGCGATTGGCGCAATGGTCCTTGAGACGCCAGAGGTCTTCGAGATCATCGACAAACCATCAGAGTAAATCCAAACCATTTCAAACCATTTCCCTTTTTTTGAACGACCTTATGGTGTGATGTACCATGATGGCCCTACGTTTGCGTCCAATATTTGCCCAGTTCGGGGAATTTAAATAGTTATAACCCCATTACCTTTTATGGACTATGTAACAGTTTCAATAGCATTGATGATAGTAGGGCTGATACTTCTCATAATAGAGGCCATGTCCCCTGGGTTCTTTGCGATAATCCCTGGAACCATACTCGTTGTTATTGGGGCAATCGGGTATTTCATGGGTGATGAGTTCTATGAGAGCTGGATGTTGTTCGCGACAGGCATCGCAGTTGCGATCGTTGTCAGCATAGGCACGATAAAGCTGTATCAAGTGCTCGCAAAGCCGGAGCCGCCCACGACCACAGTGACTGAGTCCATGATAGGACGGGAGGGCGTAGTGGTCGTAGAGGTCACTCCGAACAACATCAAGGGCAAGGTCAAGATAGACAACGACGTGTGGAGCGCCACCTCTGAATCCGTCATAGGGGAGGGGGAGACGGTCCATGTATACGATGGAGAGGGCGTCCATCTGAAGGTTTCTCCGATAACCAAATAATCCCCTTTTCATTTATCCCACATTTTTAATACGAATAAGCCCATATCCTTCCTAGGGAGTTCTATGGAAGATTGGATAATCGCTCTATTGGTTATAGCTGTCGTTGCTATAGTTGCCGTGCTCCTCAGCGGTGTGAAAATTGTTCAACCGTATGAGCAGGGCGTGTACATGAGGCTTGGAAAGTTCATCAGGATCCTGAACCAGGGTCTGAACTTCGTGTGCCCGATGATAAATGACGTTGTGAAGCTGGACCTTCGTACGCAGGTCCTCGACGTCCCAAGTCAGGAGGTCATAACTAAGGACAATTCGCCTGTAAGCGTCGATGCGATCGTTTACATAAAGGTGACCGATCCAAAGAAGGCGTTCTTTGAGATCGTGAACTACAGGTTTGCAACAGTGAACCTGGCACAGACCACATTGAGGTCCGTCATTGGTGAGATGGAGTTGGATGAGATACTCTCCAACAGGGAGAAGATCAATGTCACTCTCAGGGACATACTTGACGAGAACACAGACAAGTGGGGAGTCAAGGTCGAAAGCGTGGAGATAAGGGAGGTCGATCCCGCCCAGAAGGTCAAGGACTCCATGGAGGAGCAGACATCCGCGGAGAGAAGGAGACGTGCAGCGATCCTTCAGGCAGATGGTCTGAAGAAGGCGGCGATCCTCGAGGCTGAGGGAAAGAAGAAGTCCAGGATACTTGAGGCCGAGGGTCTTCAGCAGTCCATGGTCCTCGAGGCCGAGGGAAAGAAGCTTGCATTGATCCTTGAAAGCCAGGGTGAGGCGCAGAAGCTCAGGATAATGTCCGTCGGTGCGGCGGCATTGGATTCCAAGGCACTCGCAGTCCTCTCAATGGAGACGCTGAAGGTCGTTGGCCAAGGGGAGTCATCCAAGATATTCTTCCCGATGGAGGTCACAAAGCTCATAGAAGGCGTATCCGAGTACATGGGATCCGCATCCAACGTTCCAGACAGGCATGTATCCAACACCAAGGACATCGAGGCTGCGGTTGGAAAGGTCGAGGACATACTCGGATCGATCCCTTCAGAGGCAGACATAAGGGACAGGCTTGCAAAAGTTGACAAGATCGTCAGCACTGAGATGGCAGAGACCGCAGACATAGCAAAGATGTCAAGGGACTCTAGCGAGTGAGCTTAAACCCATTCCATCAAACCTTTTACCTATTTTTCCCTTGTCTCGTTGCACAACTTATTTTCAGTTAACCGTGACTCTAACGAACTTTGCTAGGGGGTAAATCCAAGAAGATCGTCATGAATGCATATGATCGGAGAATGCGCAATAGCATTGTCTTGATATAATAATGAGAGTTAAAAAAAATTAAGACCGTGTTTTAAGATGGAGCATGTCTAATTTAAATGAATGCCATTCAACAATCAGGTCAATCCATCAAAGGACATAGTTAAGGGAAATGATGTTGAATGACTAGATGCGCCTAATAGACTGAATGAAATCTATTCTATCTTGAAGTTCAGGGGAATTATACAATGGGGGTGAAGAAATCCAGGGAAGACAAATTGAATTAAAAAAGGTGTTTAGATTTAAATTGTTTTCTTTGGAAAGTCTTCAAATGCAAATCTAGAAAGGTATATTAATACTACGATGATTAGACCCACAATCCCGAGATACTCCCCAAACACTATCAATATTATTGATGCTGCAATGCAGGATAGGAGTGTGATGAAAAACATCTTCTTCTTTGCGCTCAGGAATGAAGTTACAAGTGAGAGTACGCCGCTAATCATGTAAATTACCCCTATCATCTTAAGGACATTCTCCAATTGATTCAAATCACTGATATCGATTATGCCTTCAAATATTTCAGGATTCTCACGCACCATATCCGCAAGTATGCCTGAGGTAGCCAGGAATAAAATACCCATGAGCAATGCAATAACTCCCCATATTCCCGAAAGAATTGATACAATCTTCAAATAGTCCTTAGGTTTTTCTACAGGGGCGTTGTTGTTACCTCCTTGAAACGCACTCTCCGATACGGACACACCACAAGATGGGCAGAACGTATCACTTTCGTGAATTGCAGATCCACATTTCATACAGAAGTTAGAATTATTATCATCTTCCATGCATTAATATATGTCACTTTAAAGTTTAAATGTTTTGTTAAAAAGGATACAATTTCCGTATTGGTGGGGCCAATCACATTGTGGATCTATCGATGAACGCGTTCTTTGACTTGTATATGAGATATACAACGTAGAATCCTACGATCCCAACGATATCGACCAATGCAAGCAGTGATGCGATTATGCAAAATATCAGGGCAATGGCATAGTTGGTTCTCTTTCTACACAGTTGTGCAACTATTACGGACAGGATTCCACTCATTATTATCAATGCGCATTCGAGTAGGAACTGAAGCCTATATGCCTCTAGGTCATTTATCCCTAACCATTCATAGCTTTGAGGATCTGTCATATCAACGATCAGATCACTGATAAGGGCCAAAAAAATTCCACCGAATATGGCAACTGCCCCCCATGCCATACATAATATGTAGGCAGTCTCCAAACGATTGGATGCTAAAGACCTTGGCGCATGATGTGTCTGAGACGGTACATTGCTTCCTATGCTCGCCCCACATGAAGGACAGAATATGCAATTCTCACGAAGCATTGCTCCACACCTCACACAGAAATTGGTTTTTATACCATAGTCCTTCATTGAGCTTGTAATGGAATTCGAACTTAAAACGTTTTTCTAATTGCAAATGAATAGCATTCAACGATGGATTAAAATACTGCAATGCATTTGAGTGGTTCACGGAGATCGGTGCCCGCCATTATGGGCATTGCCGTGGTGAGTGTTTCACTCACATGCCATACGGGGACGGGGTCGAACGTGTGGAGTTGAAAGTAATTGAAGCATAGCTTAGGCTATGTACTACTATTTTAAATATAATGACGATATAGCGAAGCATGTTATCATCATGATTCAGGTCATGAATGATTCGCGAGGAATAAAAATGGTAACAGTCTATGACGTTCCTGCAGAAAAACTCATACTCAAGACTGCGGAGAAGTTGAAAGGCAACTCTGCAATCTCCCCACCGGAATGGGCAGAGTTTTCAAAGACGGGAAGACACACGGAGAGGGCACCGGTCCAAGACGACTGGTGGTACACGAGGGCGGCAGCCATTCTCAGAAAGATCTATGTGAAGGGCCCCATGGGCTCATCCAGGCTTGCTGCGGAATATGGCGGATTCGCTGACAAAGGCTCAATGCCCAACAGGGCTGTGAAGGGAAGCAGGAACGTAGCCAGAAAATGCATGATGCAATTAGAGTCTGCAGGCTATTTGGTTTCAAAGGACAAGCAAGGCCGTTCTATAAGTCCAGCAGGTCAATCGCTTCTGGACAATGTGGCTAAAGAGGTTTACGACGAACTCAAACAGTGAGGGGGCAATCAGCATGGAAGATCAAGAATTGGAGGCGCTCAGGCAAAGGAGAATGGCGGAGTTGCAGAAGCAACAGGACAACCAGGCTGCAAGGGAAGACCAGGCCAAACAATTCGAAATGCAAAAGCAATCCATCCTAAGGCAGATACTGACACCGGAGGCAAGGGACAGGCTGGCCAACATAAAGCTGGCGAACCCGGACCAGGCCAACACCGTTGAGATGCAATTGATTCAACTTGCACAAAGTGGAAGGCTGCAGGGAATGATAACGGATCCCATGCTGAAAGAGATTCTTTTGAAGATAACGCCTCAGCACAGAGAGATTAAGATACAGAGGAGATAAGATGTCAAGCACCAAACCAGCCGCAATGAAAGGCAGGCTCAATAAGAAGACCAAGCAGAACCGCCGTGTTCCAGCTTGGGTCATGATGAGGACAAACAGGCAGTTCCTGCGTCACCCTAAGAGAAGGTCGTGGCGCATGACCAGATTGAAGGAGTGATACCATGGCAGAGCAAGTTGAAAGGGTCATAATAATCCCATTGAGGAAGACCAAGCAGGCCCCAAGGACAAAGAGGGCGGCACGTGCCATAAAGGAGATCAGGGAAAACGTGGTAAGGCACATGAAGGCCAACGAGGAGAACGTTTGGCTGGACACCGCGTTGAACGAGAAGATCTGGCAGAACGGCATACGCAACCCCCCATCCAAGATTGCAGTGAAGGCAGTGAAGTTCGATGACGGCGTCGTCGAGGTCTCACTTGCAGACGCAAAGCCAGAGGAGTGATCCCAATGATGAGGCTGTCAAGGTTCGAGGGTACGCCAAACATAGGCGTCTATGCCAGGACGAATGACAGCCTAGCATTGGTGGCATACAATGCGCCTGAGGACTTCACGGATGCGCTCAGCATGGCATTGGATGTGAAAACCGTTAAAACAACGGTGGCCAGCACCTACCTGGTAGGTTCGCTGGTCGCCATGAACTCCCATGGTGCGGTCGTATCTGATCAGATCGAGGGTGCAGAGCTTGAGGAGATATCCAAGCACATACCGGTCTTGATCCTCTCAGACAAGCTGAATGCCGCAGGGAACAACATCCTTGTGAACGACTTTGGAGCCCTTGTCAACCCAGGCATCGGAAAGAGGTCGTTGGAGGAGATATCGAACTTCTTAAAGGTGGATGCCGTCAGCATGTCGATTGCTGGCTGTAGCACTGTAGGGTCTATGTGCGTCGCAACCAACAAGGGTTGCCTTTGCTGCCCAGACGCCTCCGACGATGATTTGAACGCCATCGGCAAGATATTGAACGTAGAGGCAAGGCGCTGTACCGTCAACCATGGCGTCGCTCAGATTGGAGCAGGGCTCGTCTGCAATTCCAAGGGCGCCCTCATTGGTGACGAGTCAACCCCAATAGAGATGGGGAAGATAGAGGACGGACTTAACCTGTTCTAACTACCTGTCAAAGACCCAGACGCCCATGAAGTCTGAAAGCTCCTCATCCACGAGCTCGACCTCATTTCCCACATATATCACAGACTCAGAGGGAACATCCTTCAAAAACTCGTCCAATGTCCCCAGTGGAAGCGTCAAGCCTCCCACCCTATAGTGCATTGGGACTATTATCTTGGGCTCAACCGCATCGAAGAACGAGTGCAGCTTCCTCAATGGGATGGTCATGACCTCTCCGATCGGTACGAATATTATGTCCACCCCCCTTATCGATTCCATGACCTCGTTTGGGGGAAGGTCCCCGAGATCGCCACAATGGCAGACAGATATGCCATCGAGAGTGAACTTATAGATGATGTTGCTGCCCCTGAGCTGCCCTCCCTCCTCATCATGGTAGGAGATGTACCCTGAGACCTCTACGCCATCTATTGACTCCACTCCTTCCATGCAGGATGCCACCTTCTTCTCCCCCTTGACTATCCTTGATGCGTTGTGATCGTAATGGTTGTGGGTTATCAGCACTATGTTGGCCTGGGATGTCGGAGGCTTGATCCCTATGCTCTTTCCATCATGAGGGTCTATCAGAATTGAAACCTCGTTGTTGGAAATCTCAAAGCAGGAATGCCCATGCCACTTGATCTGCATGCTTCACCCCATATTCTCAAGGATTAAAACTATTTCCACCCCATCTATGAGTCATCATTGCCAATCGCATAAGTTAAAATTCTATGATGTGATTACGGTATGATGAAAAAGACCCTGGTCCTTGTGGTCGATAGGGATGACGATTTCGGAGTCAAAGGCAAGGTTGAATCGCCAGTTGTGGGATACGACTCCTGCCTGACTGCTGCCATGAGGCTAGGCGTGGCTGATCCAGAGGACTCGGACGTAAATGCGCTGTATGCGGCAATGAACCTGTATAACGAGATAAAGGAGGAGAGGGACATAGACGTCGAGGTCGCATTGATATGCGGCAACGAGTCCGTGGGGTTCAACTCCGATAGAATACTGATAGAGCAGTTGGAGCTGGTCCTTGACAGGGTAAACCCTGAGAGCGTCATACTTGTTGGCGATGGTGCGGAGGACGAGTACATATACCCCATCATATCATCCAGGATACTCATAGACTCCGTAAGGAAGGTCTACGTCAAGCAAGCCCCTAACATAGAAAGCGCATTCTATATCTTCAGAAGCATAATGAGGGACCCTTCGAAGAAGATAAGGTTCCTTGCGCCCATCGGGTGGATAATATCGTTGATATCGCTTGTATACATCACCACGACGATATTGGACTACCAATGGGGTGGAGGGTCCATCTCAGGGATAACCACCCCTCTGGTGGTGTTCCTGATAGGCGTCCTCTTCCTGATGTACGCATATGACATAGGGGACAAGGTTACCAATTGGAGGGTCAAATGGAAGAACAGGGTGAAGCAGGGAAGCCTTACGGTGGTGTTCACGATGGTCTCCATGATATTCGTTGGCTCTGGAATAATCATGGGATGGCTGTCCGTGTCCGGCATATACTCATATTCCCTTGCTGGATACTTCGCATGGTTCCTGTACAACTCGGTCTGGATCGTGATATTCGGCATATTCATATATCAAACAGGGGACCTGGTGGACAGGTACATCTCGACGAAGACGATAAAGCTGAGCTTCATCATTGGAAGCATGAACCTCGTGGCAGTCGGTTTGATACTGACCGGTGGATTGGACATCCTTTTGATGCATTTTGACATGGGCATCGGGAATCTCACACTGCCAATCGGCGAGCTCATCGCGGGGATAGCGCTTGCAGTGGCATCCACATTCCTGAGAGGGCATGTGAGAAGGCAGAATATGCCGACCCACCCTAACGAGGCAGGTGAATGAGGCAATCCGAATGGGAGCCGTTCTATCAAGGGATCCTAAACGAGTTCGGATATCTCAGGTCGGAGGATGAGACCTGTGGAAGGCTGATGGAGTCCTTGACCGTCAACTCCAACCTCGTGGACGAAGATTATCTGACAGGCATATTGAATGAAGACGTGACCGTGCTTGGCGATGGGGGCTGCATCGGACGCGACATCGATAGGAAGGGCATCCCAGGCACGATAGTGTGCGCCGGGGCATCCGTTGAAAGGTTACAGGGACTGGGCATCGTTCCCGACATCCTGGTGACGGACCTTGATGGGGATGTGGGGCTGCAAGCAGAGCTGAACAACAGTGGGGTCCTTGCAATAGTTCATGCGCATGGCGACAACATGCATTTGGTCCAAAGTGACATCCAACGGTTCAAGGGCCCGATAATGACGACCATGCAATCGTCCCCTCATGGGAACCTGCATAACTTCGGCGGGTTCACCGATGGTGACAGGGCCGTCTGCATATGCTCGCATTTCAATGTGAAGAGAATCAATCTGGTGGGATTCGACTTCAATAATGCAACCTTGCGAGAAGGGAAGGATGTTGAAACGAAGATAAGGAAACTAGCATGGGCGAGGAAAATCATAACGTATTGCAAAAGATATTCAGACATTTGCTTCTAGTCGATATAACTTTAATACAATGAACATATTGTAGGATGAAAGAGGGATCATATGCAGCTTACATATTGGGTGTTATTGGCATTGGCGATATTGTACATCCCATTGTTCATTTGGGTGAAGGTCTCACCAAAGGCCAAGGGATATGGGTTGCATCCATATGGTCCGTTCATAATGATAAAGACCCGCCTGGGGATAAGGGCCATGGATAGGGTCAAGCACCATAAATCGCTCTGGAACCTCTTTGGCCTGGTGTCCTTGGCCATAACCGCGCTGCTGATGGTCATGTTGCTCTATATAATCGGGGCAAGCCTGATCAACATCACATCCAACCTTTCCTCGCCAGGGATAGGGATAGAGTACGCCTTGGCGATACCTGGTTTGAACCCTCTGCTTCCCATAACCTATGGGTGGATAGGGCTGTTCGCCGCCATGATAATCCACGAGATGGCACATGGCATACAGGCCCGTGCCAATGACATCAAGGTCGAATCCACAGGATTGCTATATGCCGTCGTTCCCATGGGGGCGTTCGTAGACCCCAATGAGGAGGATGTGGTAAGAAGCAGCGTGAAGGCCAGGCTTCACCTGTACTCCGCAGGCATATCGATAAACTTCATAACTGCGGTGATAACATTCCTGCTGTTCTCCACGATGATCATGGGGGGCATGTCCACGAGCCATGGCGACAGCGCAGGGGTGTATGGCATAACCAACGATTCGCCTGCCCTTGATGCAGGCATGCCGATAGGGGCGATAATAGACCAGGTCTGGTACTTTGACGATGGCCCTGGGGAATGGGTACCATGCGACTATGAGTTCTCCTCGGATCACACCAAGTCATATGCTTGGAGCCCTGGGCAGATGGTGAAGGTGTCCTACCTTACGGAGAATGGCGAAGGCATCACCGATGAGTTCCGTTGGGGGCTATATGTGGAGCGGGTCGCTGGTGGGCCTGCGATGGAGCATCTTCCTGATCTGGCCGGGAACCTGATCCTGTCAATGTCCATAACGAGGATGGGCGGCAGCACGACCTCGTACGACATCTACGGGTCACCCGAGTTCATGTCCATCATGGATATGACGACAGGCGATGACCTCGTCTCCCTGGTCTACATGGATGCGTCGGGCAACACGACCGTATCCGATGAGTTCAAGCTGGATTGGAGAAATGGGATCGGATACCTTGGGATCGGGGCCACGACATCAGGGATGAACATAGTCGACCCTGTGGCAATATTGAATCAAAGCGTCAATCCATTCTATGGTGCAGACTCCATGACTGAGTATGCGAAGTCCATGGTGAGCTACATCTCTGGCCCGATGAGGGGAATGACCCCTGTTCCAGCAAGCATACACTGGTGGTACGACGCACCGATGGAGGAGGTGTTCTGGGTCATAGTGAACATTCTGTATTGGATATTCTGGCTCAGCATAATACTTGCAATATCCAACGTGCTTCCCGCGTATCCGTTCGATGGGGGCCACATAGTCGCAGGGTGCATAGAGGGGCTGATGTTGAAAAGGGGCATAAGGGACAAGGCAAGGATAGATGCCATCGTCGGCAGGACGATGTCTGTGCTATCCATGTTCACGATCCTCCTATTCGTGCTCATGATATCGGCAATAGTCTTCTAAATCAACAGACCTAAACCTTTTTAACTATCATCATTATATTCGTTTATGGAATTGGATGTCGTTATTGAGTCCATAAAGGCTTTTCCTGGGATCACAAGAAAGAACGCCATTCACGAGATTGTTAATCAACTGCCTGTCGATTCCTTCAAGCAGGTCTTCGCATCCAAAGGGGAGGATGCCGCCGCCATAGAGCATGGTGACGAGTTCATACTTTTCGCCACCGATGGCATAATGGAGAGCCTTGTCGCATCGAATCCATATCTTGCAGGGTATTTTGCCGTTCTTGTGAACATAAGCGACATAGCGGCCATGGGGGGAAAGCCAATGGCGATGGTGGATGTGATGTCGCTGTCCAAGAGCAAGGTGTGCAACCAGATATTGAGAGGGATGGGCGATGCCGTTGAGAAGTTCAACGTCCCCATCGTCGGGGGCCACACGCACCCTGATTGCAAGTACAACGCAATAGACATATCGATAATCGGAACCGTTCCGAAGAGTGACATAATCCTGAGCTCCACTGCAAACGTAGGGGATGACATAGTGTTCGTCTTCGATCTCGATGGCACATATCCTGAGGGCTTGAAGTTCGCATGGGATACGACTACGAAGAAAAGTGCAGAGGCGGTCCAGGCGCAGATCGCCATGATGGCAGAGGTTGCCAAAAGGAATCTGGTGCATTCTGGGAAGGACATGAGCAACCCAGGTTGCATAGGGACATTGGGAATGATGTTGGAGAGTTCCATCAAAGGCGGCGTCGTGGATCTGGAAAGGATCCCGATCCCAGATGGCATAGATATGGTTCAATGGGCCCTTTCATATCAAGGATATGGGTTCGTCTTCGCATGTGACCCACGCAATTCAAAGGAATTGATAGGATGCTTCGAGGAGGTTGGTTGCAAGGGGGCGGTCGTGGGAACGATAGATGACAGCCTGGAGCTGAAATTGAAGTACAGGGGGGCCTCAAAGGTCCTTTTTGATTTTAAGAATGAGATAATCACGGGTTGCTTTGTAAAGAGGTAAGTGTTAGGCCACAGGGGTGGACATCGCATCCTAAACAGGTTTGCCACATTGTTCCTCGACTCTGCTACCCCGCAAACGTCAGTAGTACGAAGTAAGGTTGCTCCCGTCAGGACCTGACCCGGTTCCCCCGATTAATGTGGTGATTGCAACCCTCCGGTTACATCGACCACATGCTCCAACTCTGCAGGACAAAATCTCATTGTCCCTTTGTGGGCCTGAATGTTCAGCTCTGCCGCCCCCTGCTGTCACCCTCGCTATTGACGGTTGCGAGTGTAGGGCACGCCAAGCTCCCCGGTCAAGCCTAACGAATGGTAGAGGGGGAGAATATATTTAATATCTTCCAAAAGTAAATTGGAAACAATCCCCTTAAGCATAAATGGAGGCATGCATGTTTTTCGAGGAGCCATCAAGCTTGGAGATTCTTCGTTGCCTGAAATGGCATGGAAGTCGATTGGCTCACACAGTAAAACCCTATAACATTGAGACATGGATGGAAAACCAGTGAAATTCACATGATGGCCGTAGGTGCAATTTACATTAAGTTATTAAATGATGAGATAAATTCATTTTTATGAGACCACTCATACTATCTATAATAGCAATATTGGCAATGTTGATAGGTCTGATAAACATCGTCAGTGGAGCATTGATCATTGACAGCACATCAGGCATAGTACTGTTGATCGATGGACTTATCGCATTCATAATCGGTTATGGGATGTGGAAGGGCATAACGATAATATGGTATGTTGGAATGATCTACTTCATCATCCAGATCGTTCTTGGCATTGCGGGGTACATCTTCGATTTCTTCACCGTTGGGCCACTAATCGTTATCATCTCGATTTTGATAGTGTTCTACCTTACACGCAGCAACGTTAAGAAGCACTTCAATATTTAAAAAAACCCCTTCAACCTTTTTTTGAATGTAAGGTTCAAAAGGCATCCTGTGGACTGATTCGGATCCACCTCTTTGGCATATGGCCTCATACCGGCATCTTGTCCGCCGTTGACGGCCTTCCGGTCCCATCTACCCATTTTATGCACATGGACTTTTTGCCCATATGGCATTGAAGCCTGGATCCTCCGTCCTCTCCTTGTTGAAATGAATAAATATGGTCAATTGCTATCTCACCATATGAAGGTCACGATAATCAACGGGTCCCCCAGAAGGAACGGAAACACCTCTGCGCTTACCTCGCGCATCAAGTCGTTCCTTCCAGAATGCGATGTGAAGGAGATACATATATTCAATATGAGCATCTCTGGATGCTCCAACTGTCAATCATGTTCGAGATGTGCCCCTCCAGGCAAGTGTTCGATCGATGATGATATGTCCGCCCTTTATAAAGAGTTCGATGAGGCGGATGTGATGATACTGGCATCTCCAATATACATGTGGCAGATGACGCCTGCAACCCTGGCGTTTTTGAACAGGCTGCACTGCCTTTGTCGGTCATCCGACTTCTCATTCAACAAGATGGAAGGTAAGAGGATCGCCCTGGCCTTGACGATGGGTGACGAAGGGGAGGTCGCAGACTTCGCCGTAAACGGGATCATCGAGTTCTGCAAGTTCTTCAAGATATCATATCTTGGTGACTGTAGGATAGAATATGCGGATGACGCTATTCTGAAAGGACTACATGATGAGAGAATAAAGGACTTTGTTGAGAATTTGCTTTGACGGCATTAATAAATTCGTCAAATGAAAAATTAATCTATCTTAGGTATTTCTCTCGTTTTCAAATTGAATTTCATGAGTGAAAATAGGTCATTTTCCAATTGGAAGTCAAAAAACAATGAAAATATTTGATTTTTACACCTATTTATATATTTTTCTGAATAGTTTCATATAACCTGTTGGCTATCTATGAGTATGGATCAAAAAAGGGTATTGGCGATTCACGATATCTCATGCATTGGGAGATGTTCGCTGACCGTCGCCTTGCCAATAATCTCCGCTGCAGGGGTGGAATGCGCCGTCATGCCGACAGCGATACTCTCCACTCACACAGGGGGATTCAAAGGATACACGTACAGGGACCTCGAAGAGGACCTTATTCCCATCGCCGAGCATTGGGCCTCCCTGGGCCTAAGGTTCGATGCGGTGTACACAGGCTTTCTTGGCTCACAGGATCAGGTGAATGTGATCCTTAAGACGATCGACATGCTTACCGACGATGATACCATGGTTGTGGTGGACCCTGTCATGGGCGATGACGGTAGAATGTACCCTGTGTTCCCTAAGACGTTCCCAAGGGAGATGAGACGCCTTTGCAACATTGCCGACGTAATAATCCCAAATGTCACCGAGGCCATGCTCCTCCTAGGGAAGGAGGCCAAACCAACCTTGGACGATTCTATTGAGGACACATTAATGAGTCTAGGCGCCATATGCAAAGGCAACGTTGTCCTCACGGGGGCATCCGATGAGGGTGAAAGGACAGGTGTGGCAACGTACTCCAAAGCAGACGGAGGTATCTACAAATACCCTCAGAGCAAGATACCTGGAACCTATCATGGGACCGGTGATGTGTTTGGGTCCATTCTTGTATCGGCTTTGATGAGGGGATGGACCTTGAACGAGTCATCCCGACTTGCAGCAAATCTGACGAAGAGGTCCATAGAAAGGGCATACTCCATGGATGCCGACACAAGATATGGGGTCCAGTTCGAAAAGGAGATTCCAACGTTGATAGAGATGTTGGACAAGGGGATGTTAGAATGCCTGTAGGGTTCCTAAGGACCTCGAACAGCAACGAAGTGTCCACTATTGCCAACATCGTCTGGAGGGAGTACTACTCATCGATCTTTTCAAAGGAATACCTGGATTATATCATAGACCTATTTCAATCCGAATCGGCAATAAAGGAGCAGATGGACAATGGGTACATATACACGTTCATCAAGGTGGGGGAGGAAAAGGTCGGGTATTACGCCTTGAAGATGAATGGGGATGATCTAAGGATATACAAGTTCTATATCCGAAAGGAGTACAGGGGAAAGGGGATAGGGAGCAAGGCATTCAACGAGATGGTGTCGTTTGCTAAATCTCAGAACATGAGAACGATATCCCTGAATGTCTACAAAGGAAACTTTTCTGCGATCCAGATGTATTCCTCAAAGGGATTCAAGATGAAATGCAAGGAGTCCACCAGCATTGGGAAGGGATATATCCTGGATGATTTTGTGATGGAATACGTGGTTAAATAGGATGTTCATACCTGCCACAGTCAAAGAGGTTGAGAAAAGGGGATGGGACTCCCTTGACGTCATAATCGTCAGTGGGGATGGGTACATCGACTCATATTTCAATGGTGCAGCCATCATAGGGCATTGGCTGATCGAGAATGGATTCAAAGTGGGCATGATATCGCAGCCTAGCATGGATTCGAAGGACGACATCATGAGGTTCGGGGACCCGAACCTGTTTTGGAGCGTCACTGCAGGATCGATGGACTCCATGGTTGCAAACTACACCCCAGACCTAAGGAGGAGGAAGCATGACGACATCACCCCTGGAGGGTTGAACAACAAAAGACCGGATCGTGCCTGCATAGCATACACGAATCTGATAAAGAGGAGTTCCAAGGGAATCGTGGTCCTAGGCGGGATAGAGGCAAGCCTGAGGAGGGTGGTGCATTACGACTATTGGTCGAACTCCCTAAGGAGGAGCATACTGTTCGATTCGAAGGCGGATGCCATAACGTATGGCATGGGGGAATTGGCGAACCAAGGCCTGGCCGAAAGGATCAAAAAAGGTGAGGATTGGAGGGATTTGGATGGGATATGCCATATCTCAAAGGAGGCTATGGAAGGATTCGACCTTCTTCCATCGTTCGAGGAATGCAATGGAGGAAAGGGCGTGTTCAAAGGGATGTTTGAAGGCTTCCTTAGGTGCTCAAAGCTTGGAAGGGGCATGTCACAAGGGCATGGGAACAGGTTTCTGATACAAAACCCCTCAAGCAGGGATCTGACATCGCAGGAGTTGGATCAGGTGCATTCCTTGGACTACATGAACTCTGCACATCCCTCCTGTCTCAAGGAAGGCAAGATAAAGGCGATGGAGACCATAAAGAGCTCCATCACCACGCATAGGGGATGCTATGGGGAGTGCTCGTTCTGTGCCATAGCGTTGCACCAAGGCAAGGGGATAGTGTCAAGGAGCAGGGAATCCATCTTGGAGGAGGTGGATGAAATCACATCCAGGGATGGGTTCAACGGCATGATCTATGATGTGGGGGGACCGACCGCCAACATGTATGGAACAAGGTGTGGAATGAACAACACATGTGAACGAAAATGCCTATATCCTAGCCCTTGCAAGAACCTTGTCCTTGACCATGGCCCCCAGATATGCCTGTTGAAGGATATTAGGCATAGGGGAAATGTAAAAAAGGCGTTCGTATCGTCGGGCATAAGGTATGACATGGTGGTCAATGACCAAAAAAATGGCAAGGAGTACCTTGATGAGATAGTTGGGAACCACGTGTCCGGACAGATGAAGATAGCTCCGGAGCACACATCGGAGAACGTTCTAAGGCACATGGGGAAACCTGGATCAGACACGCTGCTAAGGTTTAAAGGCATGTTCGAGGAGAGCAACGTGAGGCAGGGGAAAAGGCAATTCCTGACGTACTACCTCATGGCTGCCCATCCTGGATGTGGAATCGTGGAGATGAACGACCTCAACAGGTTCGTCCATCGTGAGTTAAGGACGAACCCTGAGCAGATTCAGATATTCACCCCAACGCCATCGACGGTATCCACGATGATGTATTACACCGGCCTGGACATGAATGGCGACGAGGTCTTTGTGGAACGTGATACGAGGAAGAAGGTCATTCAAAAGAATGTGATTTTAAATGGCGGGAGAACAGATGGAAGAGGACCTTGAGCACATCTCCGCCGAGGTGTTTGGGTCAAGCCCCATTGTGGCAAGGTTCCATCCAAAAAAGGACCTTGGATGCTCATGGAGGATGAAAGAGGACACGATGCACCTGTTTGTATCAGACTACCTCAAGGATGCTCCAGCAGATGTTATCCGGGAATACCTGACGTTCATAAAGGAGAGAAGGGGTGGCGAAGGATATGCCCTCCCAGAATCCATTTTGAATTGGATGGGGTCGGAGAGGTTCATTGATGCCAACAGGGGAAAATATGTTCAAAGGTGCAAAAACCTTTCAAGGACATCTGAAGGCAAGGAAAGAAACCTCACAGATTCCTTGGATAGGCTCATCGATATGGATCTTATATGCCCTGATGACATTGAAAACTCATACTTCTCATGGATGAGACATTCAAACCATAGGAAGCTTGGATCGTGCAACATGATCATGAGGGTCGTATCGATATCCTCCATATTCGATGATTCAAGGGTCCCGTTGGATCTGTTGGACTATGTGGTGTACCATGAGGTCATACACCTAAGGATCGGCCTGAGGCCTAGGGGAAGGCATCACGATGGCCTATTCAAGAGCTTTGAGCGCATGTATCCCAACTATTCCGACATCGAGACGCGCTTGAGGCATTTGAGCAACCCTTGATGGTCATATCCTTTTACATATAAATATGGGAATTAGATACTGTGAACCATGAAATCTGTGGAACTCAGGAACGTCTCGGTCGTCAAGGATGGGAACCGCATACTGGATTCCATAGACCTTGACATAGGGCAATCTGAGAATGTCGCATTGATCGGAGGCAACGGTTCAGGCAAGACCACCTTGATAAAGGTCATAGGCGGATCGTTGAATCCATACTATGATGAGGTGAACCCCCCAACCGTTAGGATATTCGGGGAATCAAACTGGAACGTGTTCGACCTTAGGAAGATGATCGGGGTGGTGTCCATGGACATCCAATCTGGATTCTGCAAGGATACGACTGTTTTTGAAGCAATCGCATCAGGGTACTTTGGAAGCATGGACATATTCCGAAACATGGTCCTTACTGAGGATATGAGGGAGCAGGTGTGGAGAACTGCGATGACGATGGGTGTGGAGGATCTGCTTGGAAGGCAAGTTGAGAACCTGTCCTTGGGGGAGATGCGCCGCACGTTGATATCAAGGGCATTGATCATGAGGCCCAAGGCACTTCTGTTGGATGAGCCGATGACAGGATTGGACATAGTCATGAAGTCCAAGTTCAGAGGAATGTTCGATATACTTATGGAGAATCTGGTAAGCATGATCATGGTCACGCACGAGCTTGAGGACATACCTCAAAGAATAGATAGGATCGTAATGGTCAAGGATGGAAGGATATTCAGAGACGGATGCAAAAAGGACTTGCTCACGTCCGATGTCGTCAGTGATTTATATGGGAAAGACATTGATGTATCATTGCATAATGGCATATACAGCATGAAGCTGATTTAATGGGGGGAAAGTGACATGAGGTACATATGTTCAGAATGTGGAAGCGACATTCCTTTGGATTTGGATTTTTGCAAGGCTTGCGGTTCGTTGAAATCCAAGGCCATATCCTTTAACGATGATGCTACTGCGATCCTTTGTCAAAAATGTGGTGCCACAATAAGCCCATATGAGATATCCTGCAACCATTGTGGCGAGCCTGTGGATAGGAAATCCCTAAGGTACTATCAACCGAAGATGAGAAAGTTCGGATGGATCGGCATCGCCCTGGCCGCAATTCCCGGCATAGGCGGTGTGTTTGGAATCGGCTACCTCTATTTCAGAAAATGGAAGAAGGCCCTATTCTATCTCCTTATAACCGGTGGAATAATATATCTGAACGATGGCCTCCTGATCGGAATAGAGGACAACCTGCTCATTGGCATATTCGCAATGGGCATATACTTCATCCAATTCATGGAAGCCATAGCATTGGCATACGCCCCATAAGAGGAGTTATCATGGGCGATGACTGGACCGAGAAGTACAGGCCAAAGCGCCTATCCGACATACTTGGCAACCCCACGCCTGTGAACGACCTTCGCAAATGGGCAAGCTCCTGGGATGTTGGCATTCCAGAGAGAAGGGCTGTCGTGATCATGGGAGATCCAGGCATCGGAAAGACCTCTGCGGCGGAAGCATTGGCCAACGAGATGGGCTGGGAGTTGGTGGAGATGAACGCCTCCGATGAAAGAACAGGCGATGCCATCAGCGATGTGGCCCTAAGGGGGTCGCTGTACAACACATTCAGCGACGATGGCACATATCTTGACTCAAGGGCGAATGGGAGGAAGCTGATCGTCTTGGATGAGGCGGATAATTTCTTCGGCAACGCCGACAGAGGTGCGATGCCGATTGTGAACAACCTCATTAACAACACATTGCAGCCAGTTATCCTGATAGTCAACGACTTCTATGAGCTTTCAAGAAAAAGCCAGACAGTGAAGAACAACACATTGCAATTGACATTCAGAAGGCCTCAGAATGGCACTGTGGCATCAATTTTAAAAAAGATATCATCGAATGAGGGCATCGAGGCCGACCAAGAGGTCCTTTTAAAGATAGCTGAGAATGCAAATGGGGACATAAGAGGGGCGATCCGAGACCTGGAATCAATATCCCAAGGGAAGGCTGAGCTGGTCAAAGGGAGCACCGATGTCCTATCTGGAAGGACAGAGAGGAAGGACATATATCATTCGATGGGCCTGATATTCAGAAAGGGGGATGCGATGGAGGCGAGGCGATCCCTCAACCAGCTTGACCTTGAGCCTAGGGACACATTGCTGTGGATCGATGAGAACCTTCCATACGAGTACACGGACAAAGGTGACTTGGTAAGAGGCTTTGAGATGCTGTCCCGGGCAGATGTGTTCCTAGGAAGGGTGCACAGGAGGCAGTACTATGGATTCTGGTCGTATGCAAGCGACATGATGAGCGCCGGGGTATCCGTTGCCAAGATGTCCAAGATCCCGCCTAGCGGAAGGTTCAGATTTCCAGAGTACCTGTCGAAGATGTCAAGGTCCAAATCCATAAGGGTTCAAAAAAGGTCAATATGCGAGAAGGTCGCCATACATCTGCACACATCCACGAAGCGTGTGTCCCTTGACGTGTTGGAACCGATGAGACAGCTTGCGATGAATGACTTTGGGATAAGGAGGATGCTTGTAACAGATGCAGGGCTTACCGCAGAGGAGCTCGGATTCCTGATTGGGAAGAAGGTGGACTCCCCGATGGTGAAGGCTGTGATGAGCGACATCAATGCCAAGGTCACGGATTCCAACAAGGAGGGCGATGAGAGGCCTGCGCCGAAGAGGGAAAGGACGAACAAACCTATGGGGGAGGCTCCAAAGGTCGAGCCAAAGCCTGCAGAGGATGGTGCGCATAGGCAGCAAAGCCTCTTTGATTTCTAAGGCGGTCATATGGACGAGTCATACAAGAGCCTTCTGATAAAGCAGCAATATCGAATTCACAACGACCATTCAGCTGTAAAGCTGTGCCATTGGATGAAGGAGAGCATGATCCATGGACGGCATTGCTACAAGCAGGACTTCTATGGCATCGAGAGCCATAGGTGCCTTCAGATGACCCCTGCGTTCAACGAATGCAGCCATCGGTGCACATTCTGCTGGAGGATACAGGAGAAGGACTTCGAGGTGAAGGAATGGGCAGAGCCAAAGGATATGCTGGATGCGCTCATAGGGCATCAAAGGCAACTGATATCGGGGTTCAAGGGAGACCCGAGATGCTCAAAGAGGATGTTTGACGAGGCGTCCAATCCCAACCAGGTGGCCATATCCCTTGCTGGGGAGCCCATCACATATCCCTACCTTTCAGATTTCTTGAAGGAATGCCATTCCAGGGGCATGACCACGTTCCTGGTCACCAATGGCACATATCCAGATCAGCTTTTGAACCTGGACGTCCTTCCCATGCAAACATATGTTACCGTCGCCGCTCCGAACGAGGAGATATACAGAAGGGTGTGCAGGCCGAAGATAGGGGATGGATGGGACAGGATCATGAGGACGCTCGAGCATCTGCCATCATTGGACACCAGGACCGTCATAAGGCATACGTTGGTCAAAGGCCAGAACTTTGGTTGGGTCGAGGAATATGCCAAGTTGGATGGCATCGCATCCCCTGACCTCATAGAGCCTAAGGGATACGTGTTCGTCGGGGCATCCAGACAGAGGCTGTCCCTGGACTCCATGCCCTCATTCCACGAGATCATGGATTTCTCAAAGCAATTGGGAAGCATTCTGGGAATGGACATAATCAAGGAAAGGGAGGACAGCCGCGTCCTGCTCTTGGGAAGATCGGATATGGATCTGAACGTAAGGGATTCAAGACAATGCCCTCAATGAATCCATACGAGGCCCATCTTATGGGATTCAAGTCTATCTTAGAGCTACTGTAAGGGAAATAGATGTGTTTAAAGGGTTTCATATAGGACTATGAACAGAATGAGATGCAAGATAAGAAATAGATAGACAAGCTTGAACTTCATCTTTCTCGTCTTATGATGGAATGCATGCATGCCCAGGACTGCACCAAACGGGCCAAAGAATGCCAAGGTCAGCAATGTGGACTCTGGAACCCTTCTTTTCCCATTCTTCGCCTTGCTCTTATCCATGGCAAATACGATCATTGTTGCCAAATTGACAAGAAGATATGCCATTATCACCAACTTCATTCGGTTTCCCTCATGACTTCAGTGTTGCGATGTATTTATCGACGATCTCTGAGCATCCATCTTTGTTTCTCTTCCCAGGGAAGAATATCGAATCCGCTATATCTAAGGTTTTTGATACCCTCTCGCATTGAGCCGTTCCGTTCTCCCCGTCCATCACGCAGGTGATGAACAGGGACCTTCTTTTTGAGGCTAGTTCCTTCTTATGCTCATCGATGAACTTAACGACGGCGCCTGATGGCTTTCCTGCGGTGATTCCAGTTCCAAATATGATGTGATCGTATTCACCGATGTCAATTATCGTCTGTTTCTTCAGGTCGAACAGGTCTGCACCAAGCGAGTGGGCAATGTGTGTCGCAGTCTTTCTCGTCTTTCCTAGCTTTGAAGCAAATATAACCGCTTTGGTCATGATAGGTCTCCTATGTTTTTTGATACATCAAACGCGGAATGGGGTGTGTTCACGGGTATCAGTTGGATATACGAAATACTGATATATCTAATTATTCGGGAAACATGCGATTGTTTCAGATGGATGCATCGATGACATTATCCATTCAACTGGGTATGTTGAAATTGACTGTTCCACCCTGGGTCGAATCATATATCGACGAAGGGGATTATGTCGCAGCAGGTGCATCTTATGCACATGGTCTTGCAGTCCTCCGGCCTTAGCCCATGCCTCATGAGCGCGTCCTTCAACATCAAGGACAGCCTCATGCTCCTTTCCACCGTTATACGTGGTTGGTCCCCTATGGCCACAAACAGGGCATCACTATTGATTTTATTGCATTTCAAAGCCCGCAGAACAGGTATCACCCCCATCTCTGCAAGCATGTCCATGGAATGCATCAACTCATCATCGGTCTCACCCATTCCGTATATTATGTTGGAACTGACGTTTCCCCTACCGAATATGGACACGGCCTCCCTCAAAAGAATCCCTATGCCATCATAGGATAGATCTGGGCATACCTTTTCGAATATTTGCCTGGATGGGGTCTCAAGGTTCAATTTGATCTCTGTTGCACCTGCATCCATGAACATCTCGATGTGCGCCCTATCCGACACGTATGGCTCAACCCCGATGGGTATGTCGGCATACCTTTCCCTCAGCCTCCTTACGCAATCCACCATCCTGTCAACGGTCATATCAACGCTATCGAACACCCCGCTGGTGAGGGATATGGCCTCAATCCTGTCAATTGACTCGTCCACCATCCTGATTATGTCCTCATTTGTAAGGGACTTTGTCACTTTCAACCTAGGGGAGGTGCAGTATGCACAATTGAATATGCAACGGGAATCGAGGTTGAAGAACGCCTGGTCGGGGCAATGGTGGACCACGGGCTCGATCGTCACCTCATCGATGAATGGCATGCCCTCCTTCAGGATGGATAGTCTGCCATCACTCTCGATAAGTTGAAACTCCCCTTCGTCCCAGGATATTGCCTTCTTTACCCTGAACCTTCCAAACCTGAACACGACAGAGGCCGACCCTGCGCCTGGACCAGCGGTGGACATGGACACCCTGGTTGGCACCTCGAATCCATTTGGTAGCCTCACCGTTCCCCCGAGGAAGAGCTCCGCCTTCTTTGCGACGTTCAGATCTTCTTCCATTTTACGCCTTCTGCCGTGTCTTCCAAGGCCAATCCGGCCTCGCCCAACCTGTCCCTGATCATGTCGGCCAGGTCATATTGCTTCCTTGACCTCAATTCCTTTCTAATTGCGATTATTATGTCCATGACCTTATCCATGTTCTCGCTGGATGACGAGCTAGATGGAAGTATTCCCAATATGGAGTCGAACTCCTCCAGTAGGCCTATGGCATCGTTTGCCGATTGAATTGAAAGGGATTTATCGGCCATTGACCTGTTCACGTCCCTTATCAAGGAAAATATTGAATCTATGGCGGAACTGGTGTTGAAATCGTCATCCATGGCATCCATGAACCTTTGCCTTACCTCATTCAATGGAAGGGATGCGCCCTCCTTCATGTTGGCATTTACCTTGACATAGTCCTTTAGGTTTAGATAGCCGTTCCAGATCCTGCCCAGTGCGGCCTTCGCCTCTTCGAGCATCGCCTCGCTGTACGTCAAGGGGCTGGCGTAATGGGCGGAGAGGAAGTAGAACCTTATGATCGGGGCGTCATATATCTCGGACACCTCCCTCACGGTGAAGAAGTTCCCAAGGGACTTTGACATCTTCTCGCCTTCGGTCTGCAACATGCCGTTGTGCATCCAGTAGTTCGCAAGTGGCCTGTCGGTCACGGACTCGGTCTGGATGATCTCGTTCTCATGATGCGGGAATATGAGGTCGCTCCCGCCCCCATGTATGTCTATCGTCTCACCCAGGTGCCTCCTTATCATTGCGGAGCATTCGATGTGCCATCCTGGCCTGCCGCACCCCCACTTTGAATCCCAATGGCATTCCCCAGGCTTTGCCGCCTTCCAGATTGCAAAGTCCATCGGATTCCTCTTGCTCTCATCCGATGCTATCCTCCCAGAGGGCTCCATGTCCTCCAATCGCCTGTTGGACAGCTTCCCGTACTCCTTCA
>JGI996J12353_1000036_pt1 | contig 43662 bp, 36 predicted proteins | sample IntmicLarv5ML5BL_FD_12353 | JGI IMG/M metagenome (IMG submission 12353) | reverse complement strand
GGCTTTAGCCTTGGGTTTTAATGTATCCCGCATATATTTTGCGTGCTGTAAGTACGCCGAAAACCTGTATCCAGCGTACTTCCAGCACGCATTCGTTTATTGTATGATGAGCCCCAAGGCTAAAGCCATTGGGCTAGTATCAATCGTCCCTGTAGGACGAAAAGACATTCACTATTACATAAATAGTGAACCTTTACTGCCTTCTTTTCCCATAGTGATGGGATTCTTTTCCCAACACAATGAAAAAGTATTCCCATCACGGTGGGAAAAGTCCCAAGATTTTATCATCCGCTCGTCCCATAGTGTTGGGACAAACACCCCTTCACTATTTCAAAGTAGTGAACCTAAACTCCATATTTACCGGTGTTGTTTTAATTATGGGACAGGCTCTTTTTGTACAAGCAGATTCTCACTTCTTGCAACATTCATCATTAATTGACACACTATTATATTGCCAGCCTTGTCCGTCCACATGTTTTGTATGATTGAGCACATGAATGCCTCCCATACGACAAGATTTACAAACCCTTCTACTCCTTTTTATCCATAATGGCAACAATAAAGAATCAGATATTCTTCATTTTCGCTGTACAATAAATTATCAATAAGTAGTAGTATGAGAAGAGACATAATTTACACCCTTTTAATGACATCATTGCTTGTTTCTTGTTCTGAAGAGTTTATAACAAATAAAGTCATTAATCACAAAATTAATTTCTCTATAGGATTCTCCGAAGAGAAAACAAGATTAGCAACAACAGAAAATTTTGACACATCTTTTGAAGTAGGTGACGAAATTGGACTCTTCATTTTTAAGAAAAGGGTCGGCGAAGAAGTCTCTATAGAAAATACAGACATCTATGTTGACAATAAAAAGATGACATACGACGGAGATAGTTGGAATCTTGAATCACCAATCTATTACACGAACGATGGAACAATTCTTGATATCTATGCGTATTATCCTTATAGCGAGGGTGCAACAGCAACAGCATTGTATTACAATGCGTCAACTGATATGTGTGATCTATTGATAGCATCTGCCTTAAATATAGAAAAGGGCACGCAGCCGGTTCAACTAATATTCGAGCACGCTCTATCGCTCGTACAAATAACGATAGATAAAACAGAGAAGGTGGCTAATTTTAATGATAGCCTCAATGTTTTTTTCAACGGTATCATAAGTGGTGAATATAATCTTATTAATAAAGAATTCACTTCCGACCCTAATGCAGATGGAGTTATTTGCAAAATGGAATTATTTGGCGAAGCTGATCCTGATTACAGAACTTATAGAGCATGGGTGCCCGAACAACGAATAGATAGTGGTATGGTTCTTTCAATTATACAACTGACTTCAGGCAAAGAGATCTTATCAAGTAAGGATGTTACATCTCCCATCAACTTATTAAGAGGACGAGTCAGCCGATTTAATATAACAGTTAAACAGGAAATAGAGAAACAGATTAGATACTCTGTATATGATAAATATCCAAAATATGGAGAGACGATTGGTATCGTGGTGTCGACCTGGAATGGAGGTCTAAACGGAAAAGCTATGTCAATTGTAGATTTAGAAAGCGTTCAATGGTCTACTGAAAACGTTCTAACAGGGGCAAATGATGTGATTGATGCGATTGGCAATAATATGAAAATACAAAGCATCACTGACTGGGAAACAAAATATCCCGCATTTAAAGTATGTAGTGACTATGGAGAAGGATGGTATTTACCTTCACTCCGTGAAGCCAGTATCTTCTTATCTTTTGGGTGGATTGGTAATGCCGCAGATATAAATAATAATCTCAGTAAGATTGAAGGAAGTGACCAAATAGTGAGAAGGGCATCTTATCTCACGTCAACAGAGTTTAATTCTGACAAAATATCTAAAATGTATCCCGATAACGGGGCCAATGAACCAATGTGGAAAGATGAAGAAGGACTAATCAGAGCATTTTATGAATTTTAATCATTTAATAAGGATAACTCAACAAGCATAGATAAACACGATGAAACTTACATATTATATCATACCATTACTATCTCTGCTTTTCATTTCTTGTAGTGATGAAGAACAGAATCCTAAAAATCATATAAACAGCGATACATATACTTTTTTTCTAATGGAAGAAAGTGCATATTGGTCTGAAAATGATATTATAGGAATATCAGTATATGATTCGAAAGGTTTACAGGAATACTATGTAAACAGGCAGTATAGAGCAAATGGGGACAATTCCTTCACTCCTGTAACAGGCGAAGACAGAATCTTACATCCATTGGCGGGTGAATCTATTGACCTTATAGCTTATCACCCTTATCAGGAAGGAGTCTTAACTGAGTATGAAATAAATTTGGGAGACCAATCATCTCAGAAGGTAATTGATCTTCTATATAGTGACAATCTGAAGAACATAACAAATACATCGACAAATATGGAACTGGTCTTTGATCATGTTCTATCAAAGGTGGTATTCAATATACAAATCTCAGAAGTTATTACAGTGGATGACCTTAATGGAATGGTTGTAACTTTAGAGAATGTCTACGATAATGGAACTTTTGATCTTATAACCGGAAGTATTGAGTTTCTCAAAGATCCAACATCCATTGTCATGAACTCCAACGGAAATATTAGTGAAGCCATCATCCTGCCCAATTCATCATTAGATGTAGGCTTCACAATAAATCTTCAGAATGGCAACACATACAAAGGAAATCTCCCCAAAGGGCAAGTGTTCAGCGCTAAGAAGATTTACTCATATAATGTAAAGATAACTCATACAGAAATAATTTTAGAGCAGATAAGTATAGTAGGCTGGAAAGGCACAGGAGATGATGTGACAAATGCTATTGCCGACGAGATTATATATATAACAGGAGACTACTATCCCAATCCCAATAATCCGGCAACAGCAATAGGGGTTGTTTTCTGGCTAAAGCCCGGTACAAATGGCAAAGAAGGTAAAATAACATCTTTCGATGTGGGTCGCAAAAGCTGGAGTAATAACGATTTTCTTAAGCATTTAAAGACAAGTATCACGACTGGAACAGAAAACATGTCTCTGGCTTTAGCCGAGGATTCTGAATTGGAGAATTTACCAGCGTTCCAATGGTGTGCGGAGAAAGGGGAAGGGTGGTATTTCCCGGCAAGGTATGAATTGCATATACTACAAGAACGATGGGCTGCCAATAAAGACTATATGGATAGTCAAATTGAGAATAAGGGAGGTACACCTTTAACTTCTGACGATATTTATCTATCATCATCGGAAAGTAGAGATGAGGCAGAACAAGCATCTCAAGCGGAGGTTTATGATTTCAAAAGCAAAAATTGGTACTCAATTAATAAAACAGATGCCGGAATGGTTAGAGCTATTAAAGAGTTCTAACAAATAAGAAGTATTTTATCTGCGGTAAAGTACAAAAATTACGTTTTTGTTATCAAAGTGTCAAAAACAAGGTGCAATGATCTATACTATTACTTCGTTTAAGGGTCTTTTTGGTACGTGATGTGTACCTTGTTCGTCACGGTAGTATTTTATCTCTCCGTCTTTGACTTCTTCGAGTACTACTGTCTCGGCTGGTACTCCGATTGCAATTACTGAGCTGAAAGTGTATTTAGTGTCGTCAATATTGAGTAGGCTGAATAACTTATTTGAGTTGCAGTTTAGTAATATGCAACATCCGTATCCCTTTTCGGCAGCCGAAAAGGTGATTGTATGAGCAGCAATACCTTCGTCGAAGGTAAACTTCTTTAATGCTGTCTCGAATAATAGTATAATATATGCCGTTGGTTGTTCGCTTTCTGAAGGTCCGTCCCATTCAGGCAAATACCCAGCCCATTTTAGGGTGGAGAATACTTTAGCGTTTTCATCCTTGTCACAAACAACTTTGTAGCGAAGTGGTTGTAAGTTTGCTGCGCTTGCGGTAAGTCGAGCGGTATCTATCATGTCGTATAGTTCGTCCTTGCTGATAGCCTTGCTTGCATCGAACCTGCGGAACGAGCGGTTTTTCTTTACTAACTCCTTGAAACCTCCCATATTCTATAATCTTTCTATTTCATTTAACCATATTGTTGCTGCTGCATCACTCGGCATTCGCCAGTCTCCGCGTGGGGATAAACTTACCGAGCCTACTTTTGGACCATCGGGCAAGCAACTACGCTTGAATTGCTGTGCAAAGAAACGTCTGAAGAATGTGTGCAGCCATTTCTTTATTGTCTCTTTACCATATTTATCTCCGAATGCAGTCTGCGCAAGGAAAAATATTTTGGCTGGAGATGAACCGAAGCGTAAAGCGTGATAAAGAAAGAAGTCGTGCAATTCGTATGGACCTACCAAATCCTCAGTCTTCTGTGTTATATTTCCATCATCATCAGCAGGAATAAGCTCCGGACTGATTGGAGTATCAATTATATCCAGCAGAGTAACTTTCGAGTTGTCATCAACGTTATTAAGAGCAATCCATTGGACAAGATATTTAACGAGAGTCTTAGGAATACTGCAATTAACGCCATACATCGACATGTGATCGCCATTATAAGTCGCCCAGCCGAGAGCAAGCTCCGATAAATCTCCTGTTCCTATAACCATACCTTTTTCCTTGTTGGCTATATCCATAAGTATCTGAGTACGCTCTCTTGCTTGAGTATTCTCGTATGTGATGTCGTGAGTTGAGGCATCGTGACCTATGTCGGAGAAGTGCTGTAGGCAAGCGTCTCTAATCGAGACCTCGCGGAAAGTGATACCGAGTGACTTTATCAAATTGATTGCGTTATTATAAGTACGGTCGGTCGTACCGAAGCCCGGCATGGTTATGCCCAATATGCGCTCCCTTGAAATACTCAATTTATCGAATGTCAGAGCCGTAACAAGTAACGCCAGAGTAGAATCCAGTCCCCCCGAAATCCCAATAACAGCAGTCTGAGTCTTTGTGTGATCAATCCTTTTAGCCAGACCATTTATCTGAATGTTAAGTATCTCCTCGCAACGTTCCTGAAGAGCGTCTCCCTGCGGAACAAACGGGTGCGCATCTATCTTTCGACTTAATGTAGTGCTATCTGTCTCCTTTAATTTGAAAGGTATTACTATTGTATCGACATCCTTGATATACTCATTTCCTTTCATGAAGTTGGTGTTCACCATACGGTCACTCATAAGGCTGTCGACGTCTATCTCGCTAATAATTAATTGCTCGTCGAGGCAAAAGCGGTCTGATAATTCCAAAACACTGCCATTCTCCGCAATAATAGCATTGCCTGAGAATACAAGGTCGGTAGTAGATTCTCCAAAGCCACATCCGGAGTAAACATATCCGGCAATACAGCGAGCCGATTGCTGTTTAACAAGCGATAGGCGATACTGATGCTTACCAATAACCTCATTACTTGCCGAAAGATTAAAGATAATATTAGCACCCTCCATACAAAGCAATGAACTTGGAGGCACAGGAACCCATGCATCCTCACAAATCTCTATTCCGACCATTACATTGCCTGATGCGAAGAGAATATGTTTGCTTATGGGATAATCATTACCGTCAATAATTATGAAGTCGTCGTGCAATTCATTGCCGGAAGTGAACCAACGTTGCTCCTGAAACTCTTTGTAATTAGGAATGTAACTCTTAGGAACTACCCCAAGAATCTTACCCGACTGGAATGCAACAGCAGCATTGACAAGTCTGTTCTCCGTCCTCAATGGCATGCCAACAATAGATAGTACCGAAACATCTGCTGTTTTCTCCACAAGATTAACGAGAGCCTTCTCTGCATTACGAATAAGAGTCTGCTGTGCAAACAAATCCATACAAGTATAACCTGTCACGGAAAGTTCCGGGAAAGAAATGATTTGTACATCTTGACTCTCAGCCTCACGGATGAGATATTCAATCCGATCTATATTATAGAAACAATCAGCAACGCGAACATTCGGTATAGCCGCTGCTACTCTTACATATCCAAAATCCATATATTATCATATTTCTGTTGTATGGTCAAAACTAATAATATTTGGCGAGAAATCGGCTTTAATGTGCAAAAGAACGCTAATGTATCCTCGGTTGGATTGTTACTAATGTACTTGTTCTGTGTGATTTTGACTTTTGATTATTTGGAAAACAATAATTATATTTGTACTTAATAAACAATCACTTAATTACAAGTGACAAATTCTTTTCTAACTCTAATTAAAGAACATCATGACTTTAAAAATTACTTTACTTTCACTTTTTATTGCTTTAACAATGTCTGCAAACTCTCAAACAAAAGAAAAGACTCCTAACACAACAGCTGAGTCCGTTGCAATCGTAAATCTTCAATTGGTCGCTTATAATACGCGAGATATTGAGAAGTTCCTTTTAACATTTTCGGAAGATGTAGAGATATACAGAAATGGAACACTTGCAATGACAGGGCGTGAACAGATGAGAGCGGTATATGCTCCAATGTTCGAGAATACTCCTAACCTGCATTGCATCATTGTAAATCGTATCACAATCAATAATAAAGTAATAGATAACGAGAATGTAACTTCTAATGACCGTATCATCGAAGCGGTTGCGATGTATGAAGTAGCGGATGGCCTGATCCAGAAGGTTACGTTCGTCAACTAAATGATTAAAAGCAAAAAGATTGTATATAAGCGGTACGTCCGCAAACCTTAGCTAATGACATGGTATTAATGTCTTTATAAATTTTATTAACGATGAGAACTCTACTTTCTGTTACGATGCTTGTTGCTGCCTTTTGGGTAGGCGACGCTTATGCACAAATGTCCTCGGGACTTAAAAGTTTATATCAGGCGACGGATGCAGCTTCGGCTGTTAAGTTGCAGAGTAAGGAGCAGGCTCCTGTGATTGGTATCTCGGTTGCTTGCGATAGTGAAGGACATTCCAGGCTGTCGGAGTATTACGTTGATGCAGTTATCATTGCCGGCGGTACTCCGTATCTTATTCCAGCCACTACGAATCTTGCAACACTAAAAGCGATTGCTGAAGGATTAGACGGTCTTATTCTCTCAGGCGGTGCAGATGTAACACCAGCGTTGTACAGTGAAGGCGTTCTTAATGAAACAATCTATACTGATTCGATAAGAGATACTTACGAGTTCTCGTTGATTAAATTTGCTGCTAACCGAAATGTACCTATACTTGGTATTTGTCGTGGAGGACAACTTATTAACGTAGCTTTTGGTGGAACATTGTATCAAGATTTGCCTTCGCAAAGAAAGTCGGACGTAGAACATAGACAGAAAGCTTCGTCAACAGAGACAACACATAAGGTAGGCTTGGTAAAGGGAACACAGTTTGCCGAAATTATGAAGAACGTAGATTCCCTTTCGGTAAATACTCTAAATCATCAGGCGATAAAGGATGTTGCACCGACGTTTCGTGTGACAGCTATCTCGCCGGACGGAGTAATAGAAGGTATAGAGGCTTTCCCAAATAGAAATATATTCGCTGTCCAATGGCATCCGGAAGCATTGTTTGCCGGTGGCGACAAGGAGTCTTTGGAAATATTTAAGTTTCTTGTAAAGAAGGCTAAGACTTTCCGATATGCTCATACCTTGCATGATCGTATATTATCATTAGATACTCACAGTGATACTCCAATGATCTTCAGTCGTCGTCAAGGATTCGATGTCGGTAATCGTGATTCGGCATTAGTAGATCTTCCTAAGATGAAGGAAGGAAGGCTTGACGCTATCTTTATGGCGGCGTTTCTCAGACAGGGAGATCGTGACGATGCATCATTGCTTGCAGCAGTTCAGAGGACTAATGATATCATTAAAGAAATCTACTCTCAAGTGGAACGTAATGCTGACTATAGTGGTATTGCCAGCACTGAGGAGGATTTGATAAGACTTAAAGCAGAAGGAAAGAAGTCAATCTTTATCGGAATAGAAAATGGTTATGCTATTGGTAAGGACTTGACGAATTTAAAGAAGTTCCGCAACCTTGGGGTAACTTATATGACTCTTTGCCATAGTAGAAATAACGACATCTGTGATTCTTCGAGCGATAGAGACGGTATGGAATGGAACGGGCTAAGTCCTTTTGGCGAACAAGTGATTGCAGAGATGAACAGACTGGGTATGCTTATCGATCTTTCTCATGCTCACGAAAAAACATTCTGGGATGTAATTAAGATAAGTAAGCACCCTGTTGTTGCGACTCACTCTTCGGTGCGTGCGATTCGTGATCACGATCGTAACCTTACCGACGAACAGCTTAAAGGTTTGGCAGCTAATGGTGGAGTCGTACAAGTATGTCCACTTGGATCGTATATCTCTGATGATCGCCACACAGCGAGTATTTCACAATTCCTTGATCATATCGACCATATTGTAAGAGTTGCAGGTATTGACCATGTCGGTATCGGTTCTGACTTCGACGGTGGTGGTAAATTGATTGGTCTTGATGCCGCAAACGATTTGATTAACATCACTACCGGTTTGATCGAGCGAGGATATACCGATGAGGAAATAGAAAAGATATGGGGAGGGAACTTCCTGAGAGTAATGAACATTGCTCAGAATGACTCTAAGAAGTAATTAATTCTAACTTATAAAAAAACTACATTGAAAGAAGAAAACGAACTTAAACGGGGATTGTCTAACAGACATATTCAGTTGATTGCTCTTGGTGGAGCTATTGGAACAGGCTTGTTCCTTGGAATTGGACCGGCAGCAGTTATGGCTGGTCCGTCAGTGATACTGGGCTATGCGATAGCAGGATTTATTGCCTTTTTGATAATGAGACAACTTGGTGAAATGGTTGTCGAAGAACCTGTTTCAGGCAGCTTCAGTCATTTCGCATATAAGTACTGGGGGCCATTCGCAGGATTTGCTTCGGGATGGAACTATTGGATTCTGTATATACTTGTAAGCATGGCTGAGTTGACAGCTATCGGTACTTATGTGCAATACTGGTGGCCTGAGATTCCCTTGTGGGTGTCGAGCCTCTTCTTTTTCATATTAGTAACTCTTCTCAACTTCTCCAACGTGAAGGTGTATGGTGAAGCCGAGTTCTGGTTTTCCATAATAAAGGTGGTTGCGATTATAGCAATGATTATTTTCGGTTTATACCTTATTCTAAGTGGAACAGGAGGTGATGGTGTCAGTGTCGCAAATCTGTGGAACGACGAAGGATTCTTTCCTAAAGGCTTATTTGCTGCCGATGGAGGAGGGAGCTATCTCGGACTCTTTGCTGCAATGGCAGTGATAATGTTCTCCTTCGGAGGTCTTGAGCTAATCGGTATAACTGCTGCTGAGGCAGAGAACCCTGAAAAGACAATCCCAAAGGCAACCAATCAAGTGATATACCGTATCCTGATTTTCTATGTTGGAGCATTGATAATACTGTTCTCGCTATCACCTTGGCGTGAGATAACTGTTGGAAGTAGTCCTTTCGTAACAGTGTTCGGCTCTTTGGAAGGTTTCGAGTTCACTATATCCGGACGAGTAATCTCTTTCACAACCATAATTGCTAATGTACTCAACCTTGTTGTGCTTACTGCCGCTCTTTCTGTATATAACAGTAGTCTGTATTGTAACAGTCGTATGCTTTATGGATTGGCAGTGCAGAAGAATGCACCGGCAGTCCTTGCAAAGCTAAACAAGAACCACGTACCGGTGATGGCAATCGGAGTATCGGCAGTCTTTGCTGTAATCTGTGTGTTGATAAACAAGCTCATCCCGGAGCAGGCGTTGAGTTATCTGATGTCATTGGTTGTTTCTGCGCTATTGATTAACTGGTTTATGATAAGTTTGACGCATATCTTCTTCCGCAAAGCAAAGCATAGTGAAGGCTTGAAGCAGACAAAGTTTCCTTCTATCTTCTATCCGATAGGTAACTATATATGCCTTGCGTTCTTTGTGGCGGTGATGGTTATAATGTGGCTGACAGGCATGAAAGTATCGGTAGAATTGATTCCTATCTGGCTATTGATTCTGTTCGTAAGCTACAAAGTGATGACGCGTAAACAAAGGAAATAAGTACTGAAAACTTACTCCTGAATAAATAAAAACAAGGGAGGTGTCTCATTGAAGTGCACCCCAAAAGTTGGACAAAAAACTTTTGAGGTGCATTTTTTATGAGATGCCTCCTTTTTTGTATAGTTAATGTAATGAGAATTATATGTTGTAGATTACGTTGTCAACATATTTTCTAAGGATTTTATGTTGCAGATGATGTCGTCAACATAAAGATTTTGATTCACTCTCTTTACTGCTGTTGTTTTAAACAAAAGATAATTATTGAACATCCCGCTTCTTTTATTCCCGATAATAAACTCGTTTTACTCTTGGCGAGATAGACGTTAATATCTCGTACGGTATTGTTTGGAGCTTTTCTGCTAATTCATTTACAGGTAATTCCTCTCCGAAGATTATTACATCGTCACCTTCGTTTGCATTTATGTTGGTTACATCTATCATGCAGGCATCCATACAGATGTTGCCGATTATCGGACAACGCTTGCCATTGATTAACACTTCACCTACGCCATTGCTGAGGTGGCGATTCAGACCGTCTGCATATCCAATCGGGATGATAGCAATACGTAAATCATGCTTGGCATAGCCCATTCTGCTATAACCTATCGAATCACCTGCGCTGATGTTCTGTATTTGCAGGATAGTCGTTTTAAGTGTGCTGACATTGTGTAAGCCTTTGATGCCCGACGCACTTACGCCGTACAATCCTATGCCAAGGCGAACCATATCCATCTGAGAGTCTGCGAAGCGTTCGATGCCTGCCGAGTTCAGGATGTGCTTCAATATTTTATGATCAAGTCCTGCCTCCAATTCTGCTGCTGCTTTAGTAAAGACAGCTATTTGCTTATTTGTGAAATCATCAAACTCATCTGAGTCGCTGCCTGCTAAATGGGAGAAGACAGAACGTACGACGACTCCTGTCTGCTCTTTCACACGTTTACATATCTCACTAATATCTTCCGGTTGGAATCCGAGACGATGCATTCCTGTATCAATCTTTATATGGATAGGGAAGGATGTAGCCCCATGCCTTCCTGCTTCCTTGATAAGAGCATCGAGCAATTGGAAACTGTAAACTTCAGGTTCAAGATGATTGTCGAACAATACATCGAAACTGCCTGTTTCGGGATTCATCACTATTATAGGAGTTGAGATACCTTCTTTGCGTAGTTCCTCGCCTTCATCGGCTACTGCTACTGCGAGATAGTCACAGCGATGCTCTTGCAAAGTCTTTGCCAATTCATACGAGCCTGAACCATATCCGAAAGCTTTCACCATGCAAATCATCCTTGTCTCAGGTCGTAATAGCGAACGATAGAAGTTGAAGTTATGCACCACTGCATCCAGATTAACTTCGAGGATAGTCTTATGCACCTTCTTCTCAAGGCGTTTTGTTATTCGTTCGAAGTGGAAGCGTCGTGAACCCTTTATAAGGATAAGCTCATTGTTGAACGATTCCGGCGACATCGCATTAAGAAACTCGTCGGTCGTTAGATAGAATTCCTTCTCGATATCGAAAGCCGAACCATACTCCTTTAGGTCTTTGCCGATACCAATGATGCGGTCAATTTTCTTACGACGTACCATCTCCGCCACCTTTTTATATAGAACCTTTGGGAGAGCGCCTGATTGTAGAATATCAGACAGTATCAAGGTCTTCTTTTGGTTCTTTTCTGCTCGGCGACTTGCTTGGAAGTCTAACGCTATATCGAGGGAATTAATGTCAGAATTATATGTATCATTAATCAATAGGCAATTATTGACACCCTGCTTCACATCCAACCTCATTTCTACAGGTTCGAGAGAGGAGAATGCCGAGTCGTTACTTATCCCTGTAGGCTTGATGTATAGCATTAAAGCTATACAATGTATTACATTCTCAATTGAAGCATCATCGATAAATGGGATAGTGTATTGCTTATCGTATCCGAGAAGCGTGCAACGGATAATCGTCGTACAATCTCCCTTCTCGACAGACCTTACAAACAGAGGAGCTTCCGAATTTCTCCTGCTCCATGCAATCGCCTTATGAGAAAGGCATGCCGATTCGATGCAATTGGCAAGAAATACATTATCGCCATCGTATATTATCGCTTCGCAATCGGTAAACAATCGCAACTTCTCCATGCATTTATGCATTGGTGAAAAGAAATTCTCCTGATGAGCTTCGCCAATATTCGTTAGTATTCCTATTGTGGGAGAAATGATAGGGCGGATACTCTCCATCTCGTCAGGTTGTGAGATTCCTGCTTCAAAGATACCGAGTGTATTCCTTTCGTTCATCTGCCATACTGATAGCGGAACGCCTATTTGTGAATTGTAGCTTCTTGGCGAGCGCACTATGTTGAATTCCTTATGCAATAGTTGATAGAGAAACTCCTTTACGATAGTCTTGCCATTGCTTCCGGTGATGCCGACTACAGGTATGCTGAATTGTTTGCGATGGTATGCTGCTAATATCTGCAATGCCTTTAGCGTATCCTTTACAACAAGGAAATTGGCGTCCGACATTTCCTTAAACTCAGGTAATACCTCCGCCACTACGAAATTGCGTACCCTCAGGCGATACAATTCCGATATATATCGATGTCCGTTATTCGTTTTTGTATTCAGAGCAAAGAAAAGACTTTGCTCGGGGAGTGACAACTTCCTGCTGTCGGTCAATAAAAACTTGATTTCGCAATTGGTTTTCGGCGTTTCCTTTGCTTTAATAATCTTAGCTATATCTTTTATTGAATATTTCATATCTATTTCGTAAATAAAACAATTTCAAAGAAAATGAATTTATCCTAAACCACGTTCCTTTTGTTAATGAATATTCCTTTATATTCGTCAACTGAAACAAAGATTAGTCTTTATGAAGAATAAAATAAAAGCACCAATATACAAACTTGGTGTAGCATTGAGTGGAGGAGGAGCGCGTGGATTTGCTCATTTGGGAGCGTTGCAGGCAATGACAGAGTTAGGACTTAAGCCGGACATAATTACCGGGACGAGTGCAGGGTCGCTTGTAGGAGTTTTCTTTGCTGACGGATACTCGCCTGCTGAGGTGATGGAACTGTTTAGTAAGGTTAAGTTTGGAGAATTTGCCTCGACTACTATTCCTCAGGACGGATTCTTCAAAACCACAGGACTACAATCATTCCTTAAAAAACATCTCAGAGCTAAGACTTTCGAGGAATTACAGATGCCTTTGCGCGTTGTAGCGTCGGACATTGAGAAGGGCGAAACCGTTATCATAAGTTCAGGCGATATAGCTCCCGCTGTTGTTGCATCGTGCACGTTTCCGATAGTTTTTACACCTGTAAAGATTGGCGGCAAGCATCTTGTGGATGGTGGGTTGTTTATGAATCTACCTGTTTCGATAATCCGTGAGGAATGTGAGAAGATAATCGGTGTCAACGTTTCGTACACTACAACAATGCCATACAGTCGCTCGCTAAAATACATTATAGAACGTTCGTTGCATCATCTGATGGCATCTAATGCACTCGCTGACCGTGAGGAGTGCGACTATCTGATAGAGTCGGAGGATATAACAAAGTTTCCACTCTTCGAACTTGATAACGCACAGCAGATATACCAAAAGGGCTATGAGGTTTCTTCTAATTACTTTGAACAACACAAGAAACAATTGGCGCACGACTTTATGCAGGATACTCCTATTGAGAGCAAAGGCCTTTTAGACGCATTGAAAGAACTTGCCATAGCCAAAGTAAGGAAACACGTGAAGTAGTGTCTTATACGGAAAAAGATTGACAACTTTCGGTATAAGACATCCCACCGTGATGGGAAAGGATGATGATAAAGTTTCACTATTTGTGTAATCGTGAAACAAAAAAGGATGCATCTCAGTTATTATGAGATGCATCCTTTTTGTTTATTTGTTACACTATCAATTAGTGGCTCAACATTTCCGGAGATACACGGGTGAAGCTCTCTTCACCTTCTTTGCGAAGACTTACCGTTCCACGATTCCAGTTAGAAGGCCATCCACCGATGATATGTCCTAAGAATACTACTTTGAATTCGTGTAGTCCTTTGGCAAGGGCAACTGATTTGTCATTGCGTGAGAAGCGTTTTACTTCACCTCCGTTGTTAACGATTAATTGTCCGCCGATCCAAACTTCTTCATTGTCTGACGAAACGTAGTACACGCCGTCTTCAGGGATATTGATATATCCTGTTGCAACTGCTGAATATTGTTTTACGTTACGCATCGACTCGCTGCTTTTCTCTACGTTGGTGATTTCGGCAAGTGATTTGATGGTTGACGCTTTTCTGTCTGTTGCTGCCGCAAATTCTTCTACGTTGAAGAATGTTCCGTATGTAACCTTCATACTCAAGCCTGCTTTTGTGTTGGCAACTTCAACAGATGGCATAAGCGTTTGCTTCTCCACTGTGATTTCGCGAACAGGGCTCATTCTTCCAGAAAGAAGTATTGAACGAATCTTAAGTGTAGTCGATTCTGTTATCTCGATAGGCGATTCGTAAACGTTCGACATCGGAGTTGGATCTGATCCGTCCAATGTGTAAACCATCTTAATAGGACGTGATGTTTTGAACTCGATCGTTGCCTTGTCTGTAAACGCAACAAAGTTTGACGATCCGAAAGGTTGCTCAGGTTGTGGGATATGGTAGTTGATGTTATGTCCATCCAGACGCACGTATGCGTTTTCTACTCTGCGTTCGAAATCCTTGTAATCCTTGTTCTCGAGCTTCGTCCATGCAATCTCTGCAAGCGCAAGGATACGAGGGTAGATGCGATATTCCATAAGGTCAGTGGTGTACATATATTCCGTCCAGATATTACATTGTACGCCAAGTACGAAATGGTCTAATCCAGCTGCAACTAATGTATCAGGAGTTGGATTGTAGTTGTAAACTCTCTCAAGAGTGCTATATCCACCGATTGCCACCGGCTCGATTTTAGGATCACCTTGGAAATGATCAAGGTATAGACCATTGCTCGAAGGAGTCATGATAACATCGTGACCCATATTAGCAGCAGCGATACCGCCTTGTTCACCTTGCCATGACATAACAGTCGCCGTAGGAGCAAGTCCGCCTTCAAGGATTTCGTCCCATCCGATCATCTTTTTGCCATGCTTTGTAAGTACTTTCTCAATGCGCTTTACGAAATAACTTTGTAGGCGTTCTTCTGCTGTATGCTCTTTATCTGCGTGCAGACCTTCCTCGCGGATACGTTTCTGACAAAGAGGACAAGTTGCCCAGCTTGTCTTAGGACATTCGTCGCCACCGATGTGGAAATACTCTCCCGGGAATAATTCAACGACTTCTGCGATAACATTCTCAAGGAATTCAAAAGTACTTTCCTTTCCTGCACAAAGAACAACATCTTCAACTCCCCAGATAACACGTGGAGTGATTGCCTCGCCTGTACAGGATAATTCAGGATAAGCAGCGATTGCAGCAAGCTCGTGACCAGGTAGTTCTATCTCAGGAATAATTGTGATAAAGCGATCGGCAGCGTATTTAACTACTTCTTTTATTTCTTCTTGTGTGTAAAAACCACCATATTCATGTCCTTCACCTTCAATTCTTGTTGCACCGATTTCAGTTAGCTTAGGATATCTTTTAATCTCGATTCTCCAACCTTGATCTTCGGTAAGATGCCAGTGCATACGGTTAATCTTGAACAATGATAAAACGTCAAGCTGCTTCTTTACGTTTTCTACCGGAATAAAATGACGACAAGGGTCGAGCATTATACCACGATACTGGAAGCGAGGTTCGTCGGTTATAGAAACAGCAGGAGCTTCCCACGAAATGTTTCTGATTAGAACAGGACTTTCTACCTCTGCAGGCAATAGTTGCAGGAATGATTGCATACCGTAGAACAATCCTTGGGGAGTCTGAGCCTTGATGACTGCCCCCTTCGGTGTAACGTCCAACGTGTAACCTTCAGCGTGAGCAATTGATTCGTCAAGTAATAGTGCGATAGTATTGCTGCCATCTTTATCTGCGACAGCGAATGTGTAGCCTGTTGATGGTTGTAGCTTTGTTGCAAAGAACTCGGCAATAACTTTAGCGTCTGCGCTTGGTGCGTAGAACGTAGTATTATTATTTGTCTTGAAACTTCCTTCATTCTGTACCAGAGTAACAGGAGCAGGAATAATGTTGATACCTTGGTTGTAAGACCGTTGTTTTGTTTCTTGAGTGCATGATGCCAGCATCAGGGTTAAGGCAGCAACACAAGTGATTAAGCTTTTTTTCATCGAATTGTAAATTAGTTGTTGGTATTATATAATAAGAAAGGACGGAGAGGTAACATCGTACCTGTTTCCGTCCTTTAGATTTCTTGAAATTACCATGCAAAAAGAGGATGGTCTTTCATCATTCTGTTAACTTTCTCGCGTACCGAAGATATTGTTTTGTCACATTCAGGAGCAGATAGAACAGTGTCGATTAGTTCTACAACCTCTTGCATTGTTGCTTCTTTTACTCCACGAGTAGTGATTGCAGGAGTTCCTACACGAATACCTGATGTCTGGAACGCCGAGCGACTGTCGAACGGAACCATATTCTTGTTCACTGTTATATCTGCTGCTACCAATGCTTTCTCAGCAACCTTTCCTGTTAGGTCAGGGAATTTAGCACGAAGGTCTATCAGCATACTGTGATTGTCCGTACCGTCTGAGATTATTTTGTAGCCATTGTCGATAAATGCTTGTGCCATTACTGACGCATTCACTTTTACTTGTGACTGATATGTTTTGTATTCAGGCTCTAATGCTTCAGCAAAAGATACTGCTTTAGCTGCGATAACATGCTCCAACGGACCACCTTGTACTCCGGGGAATACGGCAGAGTCCAATAATTGAGACATCATCTTCGTTTCACCTTTTGGAGTAGTCTTTCCCCAAGGATTCTCGAAATCAGTTCCCAACAATATCGCTCCTCCACGAGGACCACGCAATGTCTTATGAGTAGTAGTAGTAACTATATGTGCATATTTAAGTGGATTGTCGAGTAATCCTGCTGCAACCAATCCCGCAGGATGCGCCATGTCAATCATAAGGATTGCACCAATCTTATCAGCTATTTCGCGCATACGCTTATAATCCCACTCACGAGAATATGCCGAGCCACCTCCGATAATCATCTTAGGGCGTTCGCGCAAAGCTATCTCTTCCATTTCATCATAATCCACACGACCTGTTTCTTCTTTTACATTGTATGATAAAGCAGTGTAGATTAATCCGGAGATATTCACAGCCGAACCATGAGAAAGATGTCCACCATGAGAAAGGTTTAAGCCGAGGAATTTATCACCCGGGTTAAGCACAGCAAGAAATACAGATGCATTAGCCTGTGCTCCTGAGTGTGGTTGTACATTAGTCCACTCTGCATCGAACACCTTCTTTAGTCGTTCGATAGCGATAGTTTCGCTCTCATCTACTACCTCGCACCCACCGTAATAACGTTTGCCTGGATAGCCTTCTGCATACTTATTCGTTAGGCAAGAACCCATCGCTTGCATTACTTGATCGCTGACAAAGTTCTCTGAAGCGATCAATTCGATTCCCTTCAACTGTCTTTGTCGTTCTCTTTCGATGATTTCGAAAATGACGTTGTCTTTTTTCATCTTATTAAGCTGTAAATCGTTGTTATAGTAAGGAAAACGCGCAATTTGTTATGCGTGTGTTGCAAAATTAGAACATTTTTCCATTAAAAACGTTATTGGCTTCTTGTTTTCTTGTTAGCTTTGTTATCCCTGCATTGATGCTGTTCTGTAAGTGTCTGATGTAATACAATATTTTCTTCCTTAAAATCAATTTATCGTGGGTAATAAAATAAACATAGCAAAGAGTATTCCTGTGCTCAATATGAGCTGTGCGGTATGTGCCAATACCGTAGAAAAGATTGTAAGAGGCATCAAGGGCGTTAGCGAGGCATCGGTAAACTTTGCATCCTCTACTATTACTGTATCATACGACCCTGCGATTGTCAGTCTTGATGATATACGCAAAGCTGTGCAGAATGCCGGCTATGACCTTATAATAGAAGACAATCCGATAGAGGCAGCAGAAGCCGCTGCGCGAGAGCATTATCTTCGTCTCAGACGAGATACCGTCGGCGCATGGCTGTTAGCCTTGCCGTTGACTGTGTATGGTATGCTCTTTATGCACGCACCTTATGCTAACCCGATTATGTTTGTGCTGTCATTCTTTATTATGACACTTTTCGGAAGAGCCTTTTATATTAATGGGTTTAAGCATGCCATTGCAGGGAGAGCTAATATGGATACGCTTGTGGCTCTTAGCACATTGATTGCATTTGTGTTCAGTACCTTCAATACTATCTATCCGCAGTTCTGGTATGAGCGCGGACTTGAACCTCATGTGTATTACGAGGCTGCGGGAGTTATCATCGCCTTTGTGCTAACAGGTAAGCTGATGGAGGAAAGAGCAAAGAACAGTACCTCGTCTGCTATCAAGGGATTGATAGGCTTACAACCTAAGACTGCCTGCCGAATCTCTTGTGATGAGGAAGAGGTTGTGCCGATAGCTATCCTGCGAGTAGGCGATATCCTTGCTGTCCGCCCTGGTGAGAGAATACCTGTTGACGGACTTATCACTGTAGGCAGTTCCTCTGTCGATGAAAGTATACTCAGCGGAGAATCTCTCCCTGTAGCAAAGACGGAGGGCGATAAGGTTCTTGCGGGAACGATTAACCAGAAGGGAGCATTTCGCATGAAAGCATCCGGGGTAGGTCGGCAGACTATCCTCGCGCAAATCATCAACGCCGTACAGTCTGCGCAAGGCAGTAAGGCTCCCGTGCAACGTATCGTCGACAAACTCAGTGCCGTGTTCGTTCCTATTGTTGTTGTTATATCCTTGCTCACGTTTGTAGTATGGATTACAATTGGCGGTGCAGCATATTTCTCCCACGCATTATTATCGGCAGTTTCCGTATTAGTTATTGCTTGCCCTTGCGCTCTTGGACTCGCCACGCCTACTGCCATCATGGTAGGCATGGGGAAGGCTGCGGAGAATCATGTCCTTATAAAGGATGCTTTAGCATTAGAGAATCTTTGCAAGGTAGATACCATTGTTCTGGATAAGACAGGCACGCTGACTGAGGGCAAGCCAAGAGTAGTGGGAGAGGAGTGGCTCGCCGAAGCCGACGAACAATCGCTCGCTATACTAAACACTGCCGAAAGCCTATCCGAGCATCCGTTGGCATCAGCAATTACTGAATGGCTAACAGCAAAGGGTGCAGGCATGGTAGCAGCCGACGAATTCACAAGCGTCACAGGAAAGGGAATCCGGCTGACAGTAGATACACGAACCTACTGGGTAGGCAACGAGGCAATGGCGACAGACTTTGGTGCTATCTTCTCTCAGAAGCTCACCGATGCTGCCGATTATTGGCAATCCCAAAGCGCAAGTATTATATATTATGGTGTGGAGTCAGACGTGCTTGCTCTTCTTGCCATAGCTGATACTGTGCGAGCAACATCACCTGCTGCAATAGCTTCGCTAAAGGCAATGGGCGTAGAGGTGCATCTCCTGTCGGGCGACAATCACTCGGCGGTAGAACACGCAGCCCGGTCGGTAGCCATTGCCAACTACAAAGCATCAGTTCTTCCCAATGATAAGGAGGCATACATCGCCAATCTGCAAACCATTGGCAAGACAGTCGCAATGGTAGGCGATGGCATAAACGACTCACAAGCCTTGGCGCGTGCAGATGTCAGTATAGCAATGGGAAAGGGAACAGACATAGCGATGGATGTAGCAATGGTGACGCTAATCACTTCCGACCTCACCCTCCTTTCCACTGCCATCCGCCTATCCAAGCGAACCACCCGCCTTATTCGTCAGAACCTTTTCTGGGCATTTATCTACAACCTGATAGGCATTCCCCTTGCAGCCGGAGTACTATTCCCCGTCAATGGAATGTTGCTCGACCCAATGATAGCAAGTGCCGCAATGGCATTCAGCTCCGTCTCAGTAGTAGTTAATAGTCTGCGCCTACGAATGAGCAGATAGGATTTAGAATAAGCCAGACTGGAGGGAATGTGAATTATAGTTGCTTCTCGTCACATGACAGGTTTTAATCCGACTTGATTTGCCCTGACTTCCCTGAGTTGTTAGAGTTTCCATACCTATGGCAACAAACAGAATACGTGATGGGAGGAGGTTCGTCGCACTATATGTTCCTCGTATTAGCTGCACAACAACTACTGTCAGAATAAATCTCACAGAGGATTACTAACCAACGCCCTCATTACAGCAGATGTAGTGAGGGCGTTTTTTTGTTAATCCTAAGGCAGCAAAGACGCCATTCCTCATTTTTGTTCCGAAACAAAAGCGTCAGCAGAATCTTCGTGGAGCATTTGTTCCGGAACAAAAAGGCAAGCAGAACTCTCGGGATACGTTTGCTTTAAAGCAAAAGTAAGAATATCAATCTTTTACCTCAAAAAGGCAGGAAAACTAACTTAGAACTTAAATGTTGGAGTGCTTATGACTACTTATCAAATAGTGTGTATGTCAAAATATATAGAAGTACAAGAATGTATAAGAGCTTCAAATAATATTTAGAAATCGCCGATATAAAGGGGGGTTGAGCGCTTTTTTGTGATGAAATTACTATTTTTGTAATCTCAAAAAGTTCAGCTATGGATTACAACACTATTTTAAATGTCTATTTCTCAGAAAACCTACTAAGTCTGATGCGCGGAGCATTATTGATGCTTTATATCGTAATGTGTGTCGATTTGTATTCAAAGCGCGAAAACAATCCGATTCTATCATCCTTGTTTTGGTTGGTTGCTGCTATGGCAGTATTGCTGACAATCAGTTCATGTTTCATGTTCGAGTCGTTGAAGAACAGCGAATACTTCCGTACGCTGAAAGTATTGATAAATGTCTGCTTTGTTCCTTTGGCTGGCGGTTATCTGCTGAAGATTCTTATTCCCGGCAAGATTCGTCCCCGAACAGAAATGCTGATCTCAACACCTACTGTTTCCTGCTTTGTTCTGTATGCTATTATAGAAAATAAGATTCTGGTGCCTATTTCCTTGTGGTACACTACCGTGTTGCTTGTCGCCATGATTATTTTTATTGTATATCTCTCATTTCGATACGACCGTTATCTGAAAAACAATTTTTCGAACATCGACAATATGAGCGTTCAATGGGTGCGTGTATTTGTTTATCTGTGTGCCATATGGTATCTAATCTGGCGGTTTATGATTAATCTGGACGGCTATTTGCCCGAAGCACTCTATTATCTGTTTCTTGTTTTTATCTGGTCTTACATATATAAATATTCAGAAAAGCATATCATGACATCCAGTACATGGGAGTTGTTTGAATCTGCTCCTCCAATAGGGATTACCCCCGAAGCGGAATCAGCAGCGAAAGAGAAATTAATTGCTGCATTGGAACAATATATGAAGAATGAAGAACATTGGCTGAATTCAAACCTTACGCTAAAAGATATGGCAGCAGATTTGGGAACGAACCGCACCTACCTATCTGACTATTTCAACAGCACATTGGATACAACCTTCTATGATTACCTGAATAATTTCAGGATAAAGTACGCTTGTGAAATTCTTTTAGCCGACCCTAAAATGCCAATCACTCAGATTTTGGAAAAGTCCGGCTTTAAGTCCCGCTCAACATTCAGTCGTGTTTTTGAAAAACACACCGGATACAGTCCTCGAAATTATCGTAATAAAAGACTTGACGCCTGACATCCCTTGTCTCTTTTCCAAATTGCTAGGGTGTCCAGTAAAGCGTTCCTGTTTTTGTGTCCAACCCGGTACGGACAATGCCATTCAGTTAAGGATTCTATGCTCACTATTACCCAATAGTGAAACTATTTTTGGTCCCTGTAGGGACCTGTGAACCTAGCCCAACGGCTTTAGCCTTGGGTTTTAATGTATCCCGCATATATTTTGCGTGCTGTAAGTACGCCGGATACAGGTTTCCGACGTACTTACAGCACGCATTCGTTTATTGTATGATGAGCCCCAAGGCTAAAGCCATTGGGCTAGTATCAATCGTCCCTGTAGGACGAAAAGACATTAACTTCTACCCAAATAGTGAATCGTAATCTACCGTGCTGTGTCACTATAGCGACCAACCCAGGATGGGTTGCATAATATTAACCGCCTGAAATGCGGAGAGAGCGCAGCGAACGCAGCCTTCAGGCGGATATCGTCTACACCACATCAACCAACCCGTGTACGGGTTGCACACGTGTGTCACAATCAAGATGCCCCTGTGCAACACCTACGGCGTTGAAAACGGAAGGAGGACGGCAGCCGCCGGAAGACTGCGTTCGCTGCGCTCTCTCCGCATATCACGGCGGTTATTTTAATGCAACCCGTATCGGGTTGGACACAAAAAAGGAACAACAAACTGGACACCATACCATACTGGGTTCTTATACAGAAAAAGCTGGATTTTATCATCCTCTCGTTCCAATACGATGAGACAAAAGGGCATATCACTTCTTCATAATAGTGAGCATAGAATCCTTAACTGAATGGCATTGCCCGTACCGGGTTAGTCGCCACTATTACACAAAAAAGGAACAACAAACTGGATACTTTACCAAAGTGCTCACCAAAAGCGAAAGGTTTTGTAAGATTGGGACATTATTGTAAGATTGGAACGTTTTTTTTGTAGAATTGGGACATCTCTTTTCACGATTATTCCTTGTTTTGCCAAAGACTCTTGGCTAAGATTAGTCGAGTCAAATTAAAAACAAAAACCATAAACACATGCTATGTTTTCTTGCCATTTTACCCATAGTCTTATCGACTGCTTTAATTATTGAGATAAAAGAAAACAACGGTTTGGAATATTAACGATTAAAAGAAATATTGAAAATGAGAAAAGAACAATTTGTCAGCGTTGTGTTGATTTTGTTGCTCTCCGCATGCAACAAAGAAGATGTAAACAACCCGGACTACCCCGAACACCCCGACCCCGAACACGGAACAATTACCCTAACCACCGATTGGTCTGAGATAGGACAGGGTATTACTGCTCCGCAAAATTATGTTGTGCAAGTGGGCGACTATTCGACAACAGTGAGCGGGCATACCAACACAATTGAGAATGTTTTCCAGTCCAATGTATATGACACATATATATATAATGTAGTGGACAAGATTACCGTTAGTGAAACCACCGCCACCGTTGCAGTTAGCAATAACATTGCCGACCAGCTGCCTGAATGGTTTTTCAGTTCGGCATTAAGTCTGACGATTGAGCAAGACAAAGACCATCACTTTACCGCCGTAATGCAGCAACAGGTACGCGAACTCTCTTTTGCGATAGAAGCCGTCGGAGCCTCTCCCGATAAGATTGAAAGCATTACCGCCACATTGAGCGGAGTGGCTTCGTTGCTCGATTTTGTGAGCAATACACACGGCAATAGCGTAAATATCCTTCCCACATTTGAGCAACAAGCCGACGGCAAATGGTTGGCTACTGTTCGCTTGTTGGGTATTGTGGGCGACGAACAAAAGCTATCCACAATAATCACCTTTGCTGACAATTCTCCTGCTCCGATAACGGAAGAAGTGAATATACACACCCGATTGGGCGATTTCAATGCCGACAAACGCACTCCGCTCACGCTGGGCGCACAAATCATAGAAACTTCGACAGTAGCAGGCTTTACCGCCACGATTACCGATTGGTCGGAAATAACGGAACAGATTCAAGTTCATTGAAGATTGAACCAGCGGTCAGCGAAGCAAAAGTGGTAGCAAAAGTGCCGCAGGCACGACATAATGCATAACCGCAGGTGGAGCAAAGCGAAACCAACGGAAATGGAAACAACGGAATAATAATTTAATAACATAAAACAACATGACGAGAATAAATCTATTTCTTATATCAGCCCTTGCAATTGTATTTGCAGGCTGTAGCAACAACGACGAAATTATTGATAGTGACTTACAACGATCCGAAGTAGCCTTGGATGTAACGGCAGGTATTGCTATCGAAGCTCCGCAAACTCGTGTTTCGGGAACTTCGTGGAGCTCGAACGATGCTATAGGTATCTTCCAAATGCGAACAGGTACGACAACCTTGATGGATACTAATCGTCGGTATACTAACAACTCCGGATCTTCGACTTTTTCTCCTGCTGCGCCGGACCAAATAATATATTTCCCGATAGCGACCACACCACTATCGGACTTTATCGCTTACTATCCCTACAAAGTCGCACAAACCGATTTTGTATATCCTATTGATGTAACCTCGCAAAGCAATCAGCAGGCTATCGACCTGCTTACTGCCGACAGAGTAGTGGGCAAGAACAAGAACAATCCTGCTGTAGCCTTCAATTTCAAACACCGTTTGAGCAAATTGGAATTGGACCTTTCCGCAGGAAATGGAATTGAAACAAGCGACTTGCATGGTATTACTATAACTATTACCGAACAACAACCGACAGCGACATTTGACCTCAACACTGGAGTATTAACTCCTTCGGGCACGGCGCAAACCATTACGCTAAACACTGCCACAAATGGTCTGTTCGCCGACGCTATTATTATTCCGGCAGAAGCAGGCGCAGCTCGTCAGTTGACATTCACACTCGGAAGCGGTGAGAGATTCGTCTGGAACATTCCCAATACAAAAGCTTTCGAAGCAGGACAGAAAAATATTTATGATATAACAATCAACCGCACGTCAATAAATGTAGTCTCAACTATTACCGACTGGGCAGCAGGCAACGGAACAGGAGAAACAGGTAGTGCAGAGTAGAGACGCATTGCATGCGTCTCATTGTACATTGCATGCGTCTCTACGAACCATGCGGGTCTCGTTTCAAAAACATTGGAACAATTAATAAATTAATAAAAAAACGAATATGAAAAAAGTGTTTTTCTTCGCTGCCCTTGCAGCAACAGTATCAATGACATCGTGCAATAACGATGATGAAACAATCGACAACACTCCGGTGGAAATCCGTTTGAGTAGTGGTATAACTGCACAAACTCGTGCCGCTTTTTCTGATACAGACAAGCAAATTATCGCTGGCAGAACGGTCTCTGTCTATGTGGACGATGCAAAACCACCAACAACTCCTCTTTATGGCAATAATGAATTGACAGCCAATGGCGGTGGTGGCTTTACAGGCACAGCTATGTATTTTCCGCAAACAGGAAATGCTGTGGATATTTACGCTTTCCATACCAACGCTACACTTGATGCGACTTTCCCAACGGCAGCAATCTCACACACAGTTAGTGCCGACCAAACAGCACCTGCCGGTTATGTAGCTTCTGATTTACTGTATGCGTCAAGTAAAGAGGTTGTCCGCACAAAGTCCAATGTAGAGTTGACATTCTATCACTTGCTGTCGAAAGTACAGGTAGCAGTCGTTGCCGGTGATGGCTTAGTCGATACAGACATTGCGAATGTAGAAATCTTGGGCACACTGCCAACAGCGGAATTTATTCCTGCTAAGGATAAAAATGCCAATGAACAAGCAATTACTGCCTCGGGAGCTGCCACCGCTATCCAAATCGGCAAGGATATTTCTACTGATTTTAGCGGAAAAATAAAGTACAACGATGCCATTATCGTTCCGCAAGACGTAGCAGCAGGTAATTTTATTCAAATAACACTGTCTAAAGGCGGAACATTGGCTTACACCCTGCCCGCAACAACATTTGAGAGTGGAAAGAAATACATTTATAATATCACGGCAAATCTTACAAAACTAACTGTAACAAGCACGATTGAAAATTGGCAAACTGTTGGCGGCAGTCCAACTACCGGAACAGCCGTAATGAACTAAACGGGCAAAACTAAACAGCTATCCCGAACAACAGCGTAACCGTTCGGAGTAGAGACGCATTGCATGCGTCTCATGCACCAATAAACACGGTAGCAACTGCCTCTTTCGCAGGAGGCGGTAGCACAAATTAAGAAACAAAAAATAAAACGATATGAAACAAATTAAACAATTATTACAGCTTGGTATGCTGTTGGCGTGTGGCTTGCTGGTTTCGTGCAGCAGCGACGACGAACTGACAAACGGTAACGGCACACCGTTGCCCGACGGGGAATACCCGCTTATGCTGACCGCCACAATGGAAGGCGAATTAACTACCCGTGCCGCAGGCAAAGACACTTGGACGGTAGGAGACGTAGTCGGCGCAAGAATCGGAATCGGCACGGCAGGCAGTTATACGATAGCAAATGCAAGCGGCGCACTAAACGCCACCGCTCCCGTCTATTGGCAAAACACCGCTCTGGCAACCGTTACGGCATGGTATCCCGCCAATGCACGAAACAATGTAAATATAAGCAACCAATCGGCAGGCTTTGCGCAGTTCGACTACCTCAAAGCCGAAGTGCCGAACAGTACATACAACCAATCTAACATAGCCTTGCCTTTCAAGCACCAAATGGCAAAAGTGAGGGTAACTATTAATTCCGTAAATAATACGGATTTAACAAATGCAGAAGTGCGTATTTTTGGGAGACCGTCTCTAAGTTACAGCGAGGGAACGGTAACAAGTAGTGCTGCAAACGCATATATAATTCCTCAACCGGACGGCAGCAATATTTACGAAGCCCTGCTTGTTCCGCAACAGATGCAAGGCACAAAGTTTATCAGTGTTAAGCTGAACAATGGAAATACATATTCTTATACTCCCGCAAGTGCAACGGATGCCAATTTGCAGGCAAATCAGCTTTATAGCTATGCGATAGATGTGGATGGAGTAACGACTATCGACCCCTCGCTATCGATGCCCACCCTAACGGCAGGCACTTATATAATAGACGGCACAGGCAAAGGACCAACAACAAACCGTATTGTTATTGATGGCAATCCGACAGTAATACTGAAGAATGTGAATATAGCTGTCGAACACACTGCTATTGAAATAAAAAAAGGCAGCCCCATTATTATCATAGATGGAGAAAGCACGGTTCAAAATATTTTGCTTGCTTCTACCGAAGCGAATGTTACCATTCAAGGAGAAAGCAGCAACAGCAGCAAACTGACCGTTAATTCAGCATACGGTGAAGAGATTGGTCATTACGGAATACCTGCCGGAATCGGGAGTATAGGATATGATGGAAACGGTGGAACTATGAGTGATGTTGGAAATATAACAATTAAAAATATAACCCTTGATGTTACCGGGCATCAGGGGGCTTATAATAGAAATGGAGGTGCTGCTATCGGTGTGGGAGGTGGTAATTTAGGTTCCTGTGGAGATATAACAATTACCGATGCTGTTGTTCATGCTACAGGAGGCTGGGGTGCTGCCGCTATTGGCTCGGGATGTATTGCCTCCGGAGGGCAAAAAGTAGGAAATATAACGATCACTAACACTCAGATTTATGCAACAGTAACATATAGCTCAGGCTTTGGTCATTATGGTGCCGGAATTGGATTAGGGGGGCTCGCTTTTGCTGATAGGATTCAAAGCTGTGGTAATATAACAATTATATCGAACGAATCTGTGGCAACATTCTTTGGTGCAGGCAGATTTAAGGCAGTGGGGAGTGATTCTAATACGGAATTTTATAAAGTTGGTAAAGCTTCGACAACAGTCCACTCGGACAATCAAGTCTGGTCGGGAGTAACATTTAATGGTACACCATTGGCAGGAGCTGGTGCTGTAGGATATAAGTAATGATGTATAAGAAATTGTAAAATATGGAATAATACAAATAATATCATGAGCATATTTTCAAAATAAACAGTAAATAACAAAATAACAACGAAGACATCTTTTATATGGAGGTTGGGATGTCGGAAAAAAATAAATCTCCTGAAAAAATAATACATAAAGTTACAATAGAACTGTTTCTGAAGAAAGGAGATAAAAAGGAGCAGGAGATTGGAATAAGAATAAATGTAAAACAATTAAAAAATAAGAATTATGGAAAATACATGGTTTGTGTTTACTTCACTGGAAGATCCAAAAGAAATTAAGACAGCATCGAATTATCTCGATTATCGTACATGGAATGGAAGCCTTTGGACTGCTGAGTTCAAAGATGGTAAGTTTTATCATTATCCTGAGGGGGAAAAGGATAAAGAGCATACCGATAGCATTCTGAACTATATTTCAGATGCAGGCGAAAAATGGCAACTGAGGTTTGATGGAACCACTTTTGTACATTCCCTCGAAGGTGACGCATCTAAATCTCATACGGATGACAAGATACAATATATTGGTTGGGATGGCCGTAGATGGAAAGGTGAGCTTCTGACACTAATAAATCACTTACACGATTAAGCGAAAAAGAAGAACTGTTACCTGCTGACGAAATCCCCGTCAGCAGGTTTCGCAGCGTGCTGGTCTATCTTACCCACCAACCATATTACCACCGCCAATTTTTGTAGAGACGCATTGTATGCGTCTCCTTCTCGTTAGGGACAACGATACAAAACAATGCCATTATTCTTATGTTATGTATTGCCTAAGATGAGACGCATGCAATGCGTCTCTACAATAATAATAACAATAAACGGGAATTGGGGTTTTATTAAACGGACTGCCCCGATGGCGTTTTTTGATGGTAAATATTTATCTTTGTAGCTCTACAAAAAATCAAAACTTATGACAAAAATAAATGTAAAGGATACCGAAGTAACCGTGATTAAAGTAAGAAATGAAGATTACATTTGTATCACAGATAAAAAAGAATAAGTCATGGCTAATAAAGAAGCATTGCAGCTATTTGAGAACAGGAAAGTACGCTCTGTCTGGGATGCAGAAGCGGAAAAGTGGTATATATCGGTAATTGATGTAGTTGACGTTTTGACCGAGAGTGCGGATCCTAAAAGGTACTGGAGCGTGTTAAAAACCCGGTTAAAACAAGAAGGATGTGAACCTACTACAATTTGTAGTACCTTGAAAATGCAAGCCGCTGACGGCAAAATGCGAATGACCGATGTAGCCGATGTGGAGCAGTTATTCAGATTAATCCAGTCGATACCCTCACCTAAGGCAGAGCCGTTCAAACAGTGGTTAGCACAATTAGGCCGTGAGAGGCTCGAAGAAATAGACGATCCCGAACAGGGTATTGAAAGGTTATTAGAATATTATCATCGTAAAGGCTATTCTGAAAGCTGGATAAACCAACGCTTAAAATCTATTGAGGTACGCAAGGAACTTACAGACGAATGGGAGCGCAGAGGTGTCAAAAAAGGGCAGGAGTACGCCATTCTAACCGATGTTATTACTCAAAGCTGGTCAGGGTTTACTACGAAACAATACAAGCAGCACAAAGGGCTTAAAACCGAAAGTCTTCGGGATAATATGACAAATCTTGAATTAGTCTTTAATATGCTTGCTGAGGCTTCAACGTCCGAAATTTCCAAAAAGGAAAACCCTCAAACGTTTGACGATAGCAAAAAGGTTGCAAGCAGGGGCGGTAAGGTAGCAGGTGTCGCACGCAAAGAATTAGAAGAACAAACCAGGCAAAAGGTTGTTAGCCCATTGAGTGCAAAAAGGAGACTTGAAAAATAACTGAATCTACAATCAAAATGGCGTGAGGTAAGTTCGTCCGATTGGAATCCAACGGTCTTACGACACGCCATTTTTCATTTTTATTCTTTCCCCTAAAGTCTTTTACCTCTCGGAGTCCTCGCTTTCTACTTGGAAGTATAGGTGCGAGTGTAGTGCGCAGCCGGGGTTGAACGGATGGTGGCACGAGGGGCACTGCGGCGAGCATTTGTACTCGGAGTAGGTCATCTCGTACGAACAGTTGCCGCATAGTATGAGCTTCTCTTGCGAGTTCTCCGTTACGCGCCACGGTTCTAACTTATGATTCTCAGTCTCGTTATGACATTGATGGCAGGCGTAGTACTTTTTACAAGTATAGCACTTGTTGGCTATCACGTCGAGGTGGCTGTGATAATGCTCGCAACGACCGGAAGCGTCGGTCAGTTTTCCGTGTATCGTTCTGCTATTGTCCGTCTGCTCCCAGATATGGACGATGTCGACAACTTCCGTCTGCGACATTGCACCCGGGTTGATACCCGGCTTCCCTTCGGGAATTGGTATGCCGAGGCGTTCGAAGTGCGTAATCCATCCGTTGGAGTATTCGCCTGTGTCGGCAGACTTAAACGTCATCTCGTTCAAAGGGAAAACGTCCTTGTCATCATTTGCCTTTCTTAATATATGGAATATCAGTTCGGAGCAATAATAGGCATCGTTCTCCAAGTCGAATGCTTCGTTGTACGGCTTGCCTAATAACGCCATTCCTTCATCTAAAGCACTTGGTATGATATGTTGATATTCCTGCTTTAGTCTGGCGACTACCGACTTCGGATAATGCCCTGCTTCTTTGTTGGGATAAAGATATTCACTCAAAGGCGTTAACTTCACGTATGGGCGTGTTGCCTCTAACACGAAGTATGCTTCGTCATTATCTATGTACACTATTCCGACGTGGGTGAATTGGTATTCCTCGATGCTGCTTGTTACATCCTTGATAGCACTTCCCAATGATCCGCTATATGACTCCTGAAAGATTAAGTCGCCGCTTTTCAATCTGAAAGCAGAAGCCTCCCCTGCTAATAGCAGGAGAAGGCTTAATGTTAGAAATGATTTCATCTTAATTAATTGTATAGCTGATTCCACCCATAAGCCATAACCCAGGCTGGTGGATGTTACCTAAATCAACATAGTCTGTGTCGAAGATGTTGTTTATATTAAGATTGAACACAAGATTGTTGCTGCAAGCATATTGCAACTTCAAATCCAAGGTCGAGAACCCGGGGTATCCTGATGATACACCAGTAGATTTGTTATCATTAAATATGGTGTATTGTCCCATACGCTTCTGCGTACGCAAGAACCAGCTTATCGAGAGCTTATCGATGATACGATGATTCAACTGAGCTGTGAACTTATCACGGAGGTAGTTCAGCTTGTCCGCAGATTCAGAGATATACATTCCCGAATTAATATCCTGCCACATACGAGTGTATCCCAAGGCTATCGAAGCGTCATGCCCGAGAGCAGGCACAAGTCGTCCGATACGCAGACGAGCGTTTGTCTCGATTCCCTTAGTATCTACCTCTGTAATGTTTGCAGAAGCAGGTTTGGCGTCGGGAGTCTCCTTAATCCAGTCAATCATATTGCGCCCCCATAAAAGGAAACCTGTGACGCTGGCATCGAAGATACTGTTGCGACACCTCAGACTGAGGTCGGCAGACTCCGATTTCTCTGGCAATAGATTCTCGTTCGCCACATGAGTATCTGTGTTGTAATATAATTCTGTGAAGGATGGAACGCGCATAGATTTGCTCCACGAAGAAGCAAACGTGATATAGTCGTTCGCCCGATAAGACGCTCCTGCGGAAGGGAAGAACTCTGCACCGTTACCAATAAAGGTATTGTAGTTCATCAACGCTCCTGCGGAGAGAGTGATGCGGTTGATGCTGACAGTATGTTCCGCTGTTCCGCTGACGTTGGTACGGTCGTCATAAGATGAATAATTGCCTCGCGGAGCCGCCATCACCTTGCCGAGGTTGGAACTTAGTATGTCCTCTTTGCGCACTTCGCTGCCGAGGCTTGTTATGCCCAATCGCGAGGTATATTGCAGGATAAGATTCGTACCGTACATATCCCCCCGATGATGATTGCGCCCAAAGTCGGTGTCTTTAACTAAATCGAATTGGTCGTAATGTCTGTTCCAGTAAGCGATAGGAATAAATTTAAGAGAAGGAGTGATGTCGAACTCGCCTTTTACCGTCGCGATGTAGCTGCTGGTACGTTCGTACTGGTCGGGAAAAGCAGCGGTGTAGAAAGAATTAGCTCCGTAATTCTTCTCATTGTAGCCCAACTGCACGTCGAGTGTTGATGATTCTCTGAGCGATAGCCGTGTTTGCCATAACATATTGTGAATGGCATAGTCTGTATTATGCGCATAGCCATCCGAGGAGTTATTGCTTACCGACAACGTATGCGATGCGATGCCTGTACGTGCCGAGCCACGTACTTCAATGCCTTTTAGGTCGTGCATACCCGATTCCACCTTGGCATAAAGCTTTTCATTAGTGTTTTTCTTAGTGATGATGTTAATCCCTCCAGAGAAAGCCCCTGCACCATATATAAGAGCCGAAGGACCTTGCACGATCTCGATGCGTTCGATGTCTGAAAGATTAAGAGGGAAGTCAAAACTGTAATGCCCTGTCTGGGCGTTGGAGAGGTTGATACCGTTAAGCAGGATTGCTGTCTGGTTGAAAGAGCCGCCGCGGATGGAAACATCGGCTTGTACGCCGTGACCGCTGCGTTGGAGGATGTCTACATTGGCAGTGTAGTTGAGCAGGTCTTGTACGCTTCTGACGGGGGCTCGATTAATCTGCTCTTTGTTGATTACTGTTACCAACTTAGGAGTTTGTGCCAAAGGCATCTCAACGCGTGAGGCTGTTACCATCACTTCCTCCAGTTCTTCAGTGAGCGTTTCTACGCTACGATGACTTTGGACATTGCTTTGAGCCGAAGTTGCTGTTACGTTTGCATACGTAAGCACGCAGGCTGCTACAACGCCGATGTTCACTACTCGGTGCAAGCTGTTGAATGCACCGTAGCCTTTTCGAGTCAATTGCTTGAACCGTAAGGCTACCTTTTTGAAACTTTTTTGATTCATATTATTATTATTTTGTTAATAAAACGTTGCGAAGATAATGATTGCTGAGGTAAAAAGTACTAAAAGCGTGTCTCGCTTTGGGTGGTTAAGCATTATTCTTTTATTTTTGTATAGAAAAATAAAACATCTACAATATGGTCAGACTTCTTGTTATCCTTTTTGCTTTTTGCGTAATCTCGTGTACAGAAAAACCTGTACTTGGGATAATGATAACGAACGATTCTGATACCGACCGTACAAATGAAATAGTAGACTTCTCGGAAATTAATATACTCGCAACAGTTGGCAATAAGGACTTCATAATAACTGACAAGGACGGAAATGAAATACCTTATCAACGAACTTACGACAGTCGAATAATATTCCCCGTTACTCTTATGGCAGGAGATGAAGCAACCTTCTATATAAAGATTGGTACTCCTGAACTATATAGTGCGTTAGACTTTGGAGAGGAGACGGAAATAGATGAACCTCTTACAGTAAGGATGAACTTTAATCTAAAATAACTTTCAAGTATGCAAAAACTTATTTCGTACCCATTGTCAGCAATTTATTATGTGCTTTTTGGAGCAACTCTGTTGTTCTTTCACCCTGTGCAATGGCTATGCTTTAATTTGTTTGGGTATAAAGCGCATAAAAAGAGTGTAGACTTCCTTAACCTCTTTCTGGTACTTAATACCTATGTTCTTGGTACGCGATACAAGATTGAGAACATGGATCGCCTGCCCGAGGGAGCTCCGATTATTATTGCAGCCAACCATCAAAGTCTTTATGACATCACAACTATAATATGGTTTATGAGGAAGATTCACCCTAAGTTTATCAGCAAGATAGAATTAGGAAAGGGCATACCAAGTATCTCATATAACCTGAATCACGGAGGCTCTGTGCTAATTGACCGTAAGGATGCAAAACAATCCTTATCAGCTATAAAAGGCATGGGACAATATCTTGAGAAAACTCAACGCACAGCAGTTATCTTCCCCGAAGGAACAAGAAGTAGAACAGGTAAGCCGAAACGCTTTGCCGAAAACGGACTAAAAATCTTATGCAAATACGCACCATCAGCATACGTAGTTCCGGTAACAATAAATAACTCATGGAAGATGCTTAAGTGGGGCAATTATCCTTTAGGCTTAGGCAATAAGATAATCATAACCATCCACGAACCAATAGCAGTAAAGGACACTCCTTTTGAAACATTATTTGAGAAGACCGAGTCTGCTGTCACATCGGCGATTCTATAAAGTAAAAAGCATTATGGCTCGTTACAAGTGTACCTTTATCATCTTCTTGCTTCATGCTATGCTGATGCAGGTGTTTTGATGACAAATGTTTATCTTTGTTGCACTACAAAAATCAAAACCTATGACAAAAATAATAGTAAAGGATACCGATTTAACAATCATTCAAGTTAATAATGAAGATTATATCTGCATTACCGATTTGGCTCGTTACAAAAATGCGGAACATACAGACGATGTGATAAAGAATTGGATGCGGAACAGAAACACAATTGAATTATTGGGAATTTGGGAATCTTTGCATAATCCAAAATTTAAACCCGTCGAATTCGACGGGTTTAGAAAAGAAGCCGGATTGAATGGATTTGTAATGACTCCTAAGAGATGGATTGAAACCACAGGAGCTATCGGCATTATTTCCAAATCGGGACGTTATGGCGGCACTTATGCCCACAAAGATATTGCATTGGAATTTGCCTCTTGGATTTCAATAGAGTTCAAATTATATTTTCTCAAAGAGTTCCAACGCCTGAAAGAGCAGGAGCAGCAACAACTCGGTTGGTCGGCAAAGCGTGAGTTATCGAAGATAAACTACCGTATCCACACAGACGCCATACAGCAAAATCTAATTCCCACAGAACTGACCAAACAGCAAGTTTCAACAGTATATGCCAACGAGGCGGATGTTCTGAATATTGCTCTATTCGGCATTACCGCTAAGCAGTGGCGGGACGCAAATCCTGATTTCTCAGGTAATATCCGCGACCACGCCACAATCAATGAATTGATTTGTTTATCTAATATGGAAAACCTGAACGCAGTCTTTATCCAAGACGGTTTGTCGCAGAAAGAGCGGCTGATAAGACTGAACCGCATTGCCATACAACAAATGGAGATACTTCAAGGCATTGAACAACGAAGGCTTCTGAAATAGTATTTTAGTTCTCCAACTTCTCCTCAGCTTTGTTTCCGCCCGGTAGGATTAGGTTCAGGGCTACACCTATTACGGCAGCCAAGCCTATACCCGTCATTGAGAATTCTCCTATTGAGAAGATTGCTCCACCGATTCCGAACGTCAACGTAAGTGATGCGATTATGATGTTGCGGGTTTCTCCAAGATTTACTTTCTCGTTTACCATAGTAGTTATACCGACTGATGCGATTGTGCCGAATAATAACATCATGATTCCACCTAATACACATTCCGGTATGGATTTTAGTACGGCACTTACTTTTCCTATTACAGAAAAGACGATTCCGGTAACGGCAGCGATACGTAGAACAGCAGGGTCGACCACTTTGGTAAGTGAAATAGCACCTGTCACCTCTGAGTAGATAGTAACAGGAGGTCCGCCGAATATACCTGCGGTCATACAAGCTAACCCATCACCAAAGAGACTTCTATCCAGTCCAGGGTCTTTTACAAAGTCCTTTCCTGCTACACCATTTAGGGCATACAATGCGCCGACGTGTTCGATGACCGGTGCAATAGCAACAGGAGCGAGGAATATGATAGCTCCCCATGACAACTTAGGTGCAACGAACTGCGGAAGGGCAAACCATGATGCTTCAACTATTGGCGCGAAGTCCACCAACCCGAATGGTATAGCTACGATATATCCAACAGCTATACCAACGAAGACGGGAATCAGTTTAATTAATCCGCGACCTACAATTGAGATCACAACAGCTGCTGCAAGAGCGATAAGGGCGACAATCCAGTTGTTGCTCGCCATTTTAACACCTTCGCCTGCGAGTGATAGTCCGATAAGGATAATCACAGGTCCTATTACAACAGGAGGGAACAGTCGTTTGATAAGGCTAATTCCTTTCCATTTAACAAGAGAGCTAACTAACCAGTAAACAACCCCAACAGCAATTACACCACCCATCACTCCAGGCATTCCATATAATGCGGATGCCTTATTGATAGGTTCGATAAAAGCGAAACTACTTCCGAGGAACAGAGGAATCTGTCCCTTGGTGACAGCGTGAAATAACAGCGTTCCGATACCTGCCGTAAACAGAGCGGTAGAAGGGTCTAAGCCAACAAGCAGGGGAACAAGAACTGTAGCACCAAAGGCTACGAAGAGGAATTGAATGCCGACGATAGTCTTTTGTGCAACATTCAGTTTTTGAACATTTTCCATTCTTTTTTGTGATATATTTATTGTATCTTCAACAAAGATAATTAAAAATACTGTTATGAAATTAGGAATAGACCTTGGTGGCACTAACGTGCGAGTGGGAAAAGTAGACAATGGGCAGGTGGTAGAAATAGTCACAGCTGCAAGTCCTTCTAAAATGAGTTTAGACGAATCCCTTGCTTATCTTAAATCTGTAATTGCTCCCTTAGTAACGCCTGACGTTACAGGACTTGGAATCGGCGTGCCTTCAGTGGTCGATGTCGATTCGGGGATTGTCTACAATGTAACCAACATACCGGCATGGGAGGAAGTGCATCTTAAAAAAATACTTGAAGAAGAGTTCAAGATTGTAGTGGGAGTGAATAACGACTCAAATTGTTTTGCCCTCGGCGAGAAGCGTTACGGCGAAGGACGGCCTTTTAAGAATATGCTCGGAGTAACACTTGGCACAGGAGTGGGAGCGGGGGTGATAATTAATAATGCCCTTTACAATGGAACGAATACGGGAGCAGGAGAGATTGGCTGTATGCGGTATCTCGATAATGTGTATGAACATTATTGTGCAAGCAGCTTTTTTACGACATACCATAATATAACAGGCAAGGAAGCAGCCGAAAGAGCAAGTCGCGGAGATGCAGAAGCATTAAAGATGTGGACGGAGTACGGCAAACACATGGGCGAACTGGTACAGGCAATCCTTTTCGCGTACGACCCTGACGCGATAATTTTTGGCGGAGGACTAAGTAGTGCTTATCCATATTTTGAAGGAGCGATGAGGCAGGCTATATCGTCATTCCCATACCCAAAGTCATTGGAAAACCTACAAATAAGGATTTCTCAAAAACCTGACATTGCAATCCTCGGTGCGGTTGCTTTAGTAGAATAATCCTAACTAAATGTTTCTCTTAAATCACATGCGACAGTCTACCGATGGCTGTCGCACGTGATTTTGAAGGAATAAAACCTGAAAAGTGTCGGACTTTACTTCAATTGCTTAAAAGCCTTACCGAGCATCTTCGTAATATCCCCTGCAATCATACTTTCCTCGCTTTGCTGGAATGCAGCGAAATCTCCTGCAAGACCATGCAAATAAACACCTGCCAGCGCAGCCTCTTTTGCGGTATATCCCTGGGATAGTAGTCCAAGAATTATCCCTGTCAGCACATCACCGCTACCGGCAGTTGCCATTCCCGGGTTACCACTATTGTTGAAGTAAATAATCCCTTCGGGCGTACAAATTGAGGAGTGCGCTCCTTTTAGGATGATATATATCTTTTGTGTATAAGCGAATTTCTGTGCTTTTATCAATCTCTCGTACGACGAAGTAGAAATAGAATCATCTAGTCTGTCGAACTCTTTCGGGTGTGGAGTTAGAATTGTATCCTTAGGCAGGCTTGCAATCAGTTCTTTATTTGTAGCCAGCATATTAATCGCATCGGCATCAAGTAGGAGAGGTTTGTTGGATGTCTTGATAATCCTCTCTAAAGCAAGGAAGGAATCAAGATGCTGACCAAGTCCCGGTCCTAAGCCAATCGCAGAGTAATTCGACAATTCAGGGACTATGCTGAAATGATCACTATTCTGATCACTGCTGACCATAGCCTCAGGAAAAGCTGTCTGCATCATAATCTCGCCGCATTGAGGCAAGTGAACTGTTAGTAGTCCTGCTCCGCTCCGCATACAAGCATGTGCAGCAAGATGTGCAGCTCCCATTTTACCCTTGCTGCCTGCTACAAGTAAGGCATGACCGAAATTACCCTTGTGAGCAAACTTATCACGAGGCTTAATCATTTCCATAATATCAGTCTCCTCGATAAGAAAGAACTGTGTATCCGTTTGTGCAATAGCATCAGGATGTATGCCTATATCCAGAGTTTTCCAGTTGCCTGCATAATGAGCATTGTCTGCCAAAAGAAACGACAACTTAGGGAATCCGAAAGTAAACGTAAAATCTGCCTTTATGATAGCGTCTTGGTCATTTTCCATGTTGTCCTCTCCAAGCAATCCCGAAGGAATATCGATAGAAACAACTCTTGCAGAAGACTGATTAACATACTTCACTATAGCGGCAAAGCCTCCCGAAAGAGGTCTGTTAAGTCCTGAACCGAATAGTCCGTCTATCAGAATATCATTGCTTGTCAATATTGGCGGCTCAAAGTCAGTTCTTACCTCGGTGAACTCTATCTGCTCTATCTCTAAAAGTCTATTCTTATTTTCCTCACATTCCTGCGATAGTTTGTCTGTAGGATTAAACAGATAGACTTCCACGTTATATGACTCATCTATTAATAACCGTGCGATGGTAAGTGCATCAGCTCCATTGTTGCCTTGTCCGGCAAAGATGATTATCCGATACTGTTTCGAGAATCGCCTCGTAAATTCGTAAAGGAATGTTGTCGCAGCTCTTTCTACCAAGTCAATTGCTGCTACAGGTTCGTTTTCTATTGTATAATTATCGAGGTTTTTAATAACCTCTACAGGGAATATCTTTATCATAACTATTGGATTTTTGTTTGCTACAAAAGTATAACAATCTTCCCAATGGCACGGCACGAATGTTTGTGCATCGCCGAAAAAAGTGTACATTTGCAGACCTATTTTATAGATTTAAGGTAAATGGATACAATTCGTCTTAAGGACAAGGAGTTTAAGATATTTATACCGGAGGCGGAGATCAAAGCCGCTATTGCAGATGTGGCAATACGTATAAAGCGTGATATGGAAGGAAAGAACCCTTTATTTGTAGGAGTACTTACGGGAGCGTTTGTATTTGTAGCCGAATTGATGCTTGAAATGAATGGCGACTACGAGGTTACCTTCACTCGTTATCAGTCTTACGATGGAACAGGCTCAACGGGACAGGTTCGCGAAGTTATGCCACTGACGGCTGATATAAAAGGTCGCACAGTTATACTGCTTGAAGATATAGTAGATTCAGGATTGACGATGGACTTCTTGAAGAAGAAAATGCTTGAAGATGGTGCAGCCGATGTGAAAGTAGCAACAATGCTGCTTAAGCCCGATGCTCTGAAGTGCGAACTGACTGTCGATTACGTAGGTAAAGAAATTCCTAATGATTTCATTGTAGGTTTTGGTCTGGATTATGATGAGCTCGGACGGGCTTATCGCGATATCTATAAGATCGTTTAATAGAATATAGAATTTTAATTAAAATACAAAAAGAGTTATGTTGAATGTAGTTATTTTCGGTGCTCCAGGGTCAGGAAAGGGAACACAAAGTGAATTGATTATTAAAGAATTTGGTCTAGAGCATATTTCTACAGGTGATGTGTTGCGTGCAGAAATCAAAGGCGAAACAGAATTAGGTAAAATAGCTTCAGGATATATTGAGAAAGGACAATTAGTGCCTGATGAACTTATTATTGATATTCTTGCTAAGGTTTTAGATAGTAAGTCTGGCTCTAAGGGTGTTATCTTTGATGGTTTCCCTCGTACTATCCCTCAAGCAAAAGCATTGAAAGTTATGCTTAACGAGCGTAATACAGATGTATCGGTAATGCTTAATCTTCAAGTTGACGATGCCGAACTTATCAACCGTCTTTTAGAGCGTGGAAAAGTGTCTGGCCGTTCTGATGATAATATGGAGACGATAACTTCTCGTCTTAAAGTATATCACGAACAAACTTCTCCATTGGCAGAATACTATATTGGTGAAGGCAAACACACAGGTATCGAAGGAGTTGGAAGTGTAGATGCTATCTTCGGGCGTATCAAAGACGCAATTAAGAATTTATAATAAAGAGAACGTATTTTATGGCTGAGTCGAACTTTGTTGACTATGTAAAGATTTATTGTCGCTCCGGCAAGGGGGGAAGAGGTTCTACTCATTTCCGCCGAGAGAAGTATATACCCAAGGGTGGTCCTGACGGAGGTAACGGAGGGAGAGGAGGCCATGTTTATCTTCGTGGTAATAGAAACTATTGGACTTTATTGCATCTCAGATATGACCGCCATATAATGGCAACGAACGGTGAGGGCGGAGGAGCGTCAAGAAGTTTTGGTAAAGATGGCGAAGACCGTGTTATCGAGGTTCCTTGCGGAACGGTAGTTTATGATGCAGAGACCGGAGAGTTCATCTGTGATGTAACAGAAGACGGACAGGAGGTAATGCTCCTTAAAGGTGGACGTGGTGGACTTGGTAATACTAATTTCAAGACTTCTACAAATCAGGCTCCAAGATATTCACAGCCGGGCGAACCTGCACAGGAACGCATGGTGATAATGCAATTGAAGCTTCTGGCTGATGTTGGCTTGGTAGGATTCCCGAACGCGGGTAAATCTACGCTACTGTCTGTTGTGTCGGCAGCTAAGCCTAAGATTGCGAATTATCCCTTTACTACGCTTGAACCTAATCTTGGTATTGTAAGTTATCGCGACGGAAGATCGTTTGTGATGGCAGACATTCCGGGTATTATTGAAGGCGCAAGTGCTGGGAAAGGCTTGGGGTTGCGTTTCCTTCGACATATTGAAAGAAATTCATTGTTGCTATTCATGATTCCTGCTGATGCCGATGATATCCGTAAGGAGTATGAGATTCTTCATAATGAATTGGTAATGTATAATCCTGAACTATTGGATAAACGAAGAGTTTTAGCTGTGACGAAAAGCGATATGCTGGATGACGAACTTGAGGAGGCTTTGTCTGAAGAACTGCCTGAAGGTCTTCCATGTATCTTTATTTCGTCAGTAGCTAATAAGGGAATTACAGAGCTGAAGGATATATTGTGGAAAGAACTTAACAAGGAAGTATTCCACGAGGTCGAACGTATCGTGCATAAAGACTTGGATCTTTCTACAATAACATTTGACGACGATGATGATTTTATTGTTCCAATAGGCGATGATGAGGACTCTGATGATGATTTTGAAGAGTACGATTGGGATGATGAAGAAGATAATTAAGAATAACGAAATAAAGATGTTGCAGTTTGATCAATTAGGATCGGATTGCAACATCTTTCATTTTATAACGACCTGTAATGCCGAAATTGAGGATATAGACGTTTCGCATATTGTAATTCCTTCCCAAACTCACGAAGATGAAATTTTGACTATAGATGATGACTTTCTATTTTTATCTGAAGATAAACAGGCTGAACTACTAGATGGTGTTGATGCACTTATAACGGCTTTGCCTGATGTTTGTGTCGGGGTAAAGACAGCGGATTGTGTTCCTATCTTATTATATGCGCCGGATAAGAAAGTGGTAGCTGCAATTCATGCAGGTTGGAGAGGGACTGTCTTACAGATTGTCACAAAAGTTGTAGCATATATGACTTCGCATTATGATGTACAACCTTCGTCAGTACTTGCCGGAATAGCTCCATCAATAAGTCAGGATGCTTTCGAAGTAGGTGAAGAGGTAGCTGAAGTCTTAGCTGAATCCTCTGACCAATATCTTGATCTGTCTGAAATAATAGCATACAACCATAATACATCCAAGGCTCACATAAATCTGTGGGAAGCAAATAGGCAACAACTTATTAAAGCCGGCTTAGAGTCAGCTAATATAGAAGTGGCAGGCATCTGTACATATTCTAATACCAACATCTTCTACTCAGCTCGTCGCTCCGGTATAGGTACAGGTCGGATGATCTCAGGCATAATGATAAAACCAAGTATATGATATCAATTACTCTTTCCGATGAGATAAAATCAGCATGTCCGGATTTAAAGGTAATGGCGATTTCGTGTAATGTGAGCAATACACTTTACGACGCTTCCTTATGGCAGGAGATTTCTGCGCAGGAAGAAGATATACGCTCTGCATATAAATTGGAGGACGTAAATAAGATTCAACAAATACAGGCAACACGACAAGCGTACAAGAAATTAGGGAAGGACCCAAATCGTTATCGTCCGTCAGCTGAGGCTCTACATCGTCGAATACATAGAAACCTGCCTTTATATCAGATAAATACATTGGTTGACTTAATCAATCTTATTTCCATTAAGAGTGGTTACTCAATAGGAGGTTTCGACGCAGCCAAAATAGAGGGCAATCTTATACTGGGAGTAGGCAGAGAGGGCGAGCCATACAAAGGTATTGGCAGAGGAGGCTTAAATATAGAAGGTCTGCCGGTATATAGAGATGAAATAGGAGGAATAGGAACTCCAACCAGCGATGAAGAACGTACCAAACTTGAAAACGAAACCACAAGCCTTCTAATCATAATAAATGCCTATTCCGGAATGACAGGCTTAGAAGATACAGGAGATTATGCTATAAGGTTGTTGAAAGAATATGTCTTAGCAAATGAAATCGAAATAGCGATAATCTGATGCATTTCAATAGAGAAGCAGCACTCTAGGTTTCAGATTTAATATTCATGAAAATATTTTTATGCTTAAAAACATGAAAATATTTTTTTAGTATAATAAAAACACGTAGATTTGTGTATTGATTATTAACTCAAAGACATAGAGTATGATTGAATTAATTGGAACAAATGCCGGTCTTGTATGGCATGTCTTGAATGAAGGCGGAAAACTAAGTTTGAAAGAACTAAAGAAAGCTACAAAAATTAAAGCAGAGAAAGATTTATATGCTGCTTTAGGTTGGTTAGCTAAAGAAGGAAAACTCGGATTTGAGGAAGTAGAATCAGGTATCTCTGTATATCTATTGTAAACAAAAAGTCCAGATTAATGAATAAGAAGGCTGTTCGATGAAAATTCGAGCAGCCTTCTTGTTTTTATCAAAATCTATTTTCCTTTGCGAACAATAAAACGGTTTGCCTATGCACTCCGAATGTTTTGGCAATTTTGGACTTAGGGACATTCTTTTCTAATAAGGATTTAATTTCGTCTTCTTTTCCTGTGAGTTTCTTTCTTTTCGATTTGCTTCCACATGGTCTTCCGAGTTTTACTCCTTCGGCTTTTTTTCTGGCAAGAGCTTCCTTTGTCCGATGGGAGATGAGATTGCGCTCTATCTCTGCACTTAATCCAAAAGCAAAAGCCAATACCTTGGAGTTAATGTCATTCCCTAACCGAAAATTATCTTTAATTGTCCATACCTGAATGTCTCGATTTATGCATTCATTAAGAACGCCCATAATCATTAATAGATTTCTTCCTAAACGTGATAGCTCTGAGCATATTAGAGTATCTCCTTTCTTCATTCTTTTCAGTAGTTTTCCTAATTTCCTTTCTTGTATACTTTTATTTCCTGAAATAGTTTCCTCCATCCAGCGATTGACCAGAAGAGTGTTTTTAAGGCAAAATTGATTAATCTCATAGCGTTGGTTTTCGACTGTCTGTTTGTCTGTACTTACTCGGATATACCCATAAATCATAATACTCTATTGTTTTTAAGTTTGTATAGACATAACGCATAAAGCAAAGCGAAATTATTGATGTTGTTTATGTGATGGAGCTTGCTTAATGAGTTTCAACAGACTTAGCAGAATTTTTTCATAAGAAGAGGCTGTCCCATAATTATCTTTTGTTTAAAACAGCAGCTGGTAAAGAGTTCACTATTATGAAGAAGTGATATGCCCTTTTGTCTCATCGTATTGGAACGACAGTTCCATTACATTGAAACGCTCGTTCTATTGTATTGAAACAACAGTTCCATCGTATTGAAACGAGAGGATGATAAAATCTTGCGTCTAAA